>Ga0116227_10003439_pt1 | contig 35163 bp, 15 predicted proteins | sample S1TSphgellanicum_FD_89693 | JGI IMG/M metagenome (GOLD analysis project Ga0116227, IMG submission 89693) | Host-associated microbial communities from peat moss isolated from Minnesota, USA - S1T2_Fb - Sphagnum magellanicum MG | ecosystem: Host-associated > Plants > Peat moss > Unclassified...
AACTATAGCTTTCTAATCACTATATTGATTTGTTTAGATGATTGTTATGGGTGAGAAAATTGTAGACATAGATACCTATGATCATTGATTGAAGTACATTATGTTATGATTCACACATTTTCAACATGACCTTAGTTTATAATTTTAAAACATGTAAAGTGCGCAATGGTTACACATTTTTTATTCATGTTTGACAATGTGTATGCATTTGACAAATAGAATGACTATTAACATGTTTATTCATTTTTTATTAAACAATGTTGTTGAACTTGCAAAAAAACAAAAGTAGGGAATTTATAATTTTAAAAAATCCCATATGACTTATTTAAGTTATATAATGTCTCTATGATCTATGAATGAAACTTTAAGACAATTTATTTTATTTTTGTTTGTTACTAACCACCCAATCAAAATCAACTTTTATGATTGTTTTTGCAAAGTATAAGGGTAGGGTTCTTGAACCTTTTTTATTAGTCTTTGAAAAACCTATTTACATAGTATCACCTTTATTGAATCCTAAGGATTAATACTTTGACAAGCCAAAAACCTCGTACAACCTGAATAAACTTGGAGAATATCTTGATCAAGGTTTACATAATCAATTTATTAACTATTTGCATAATTGAATTTCCGAAATACATTACAAGCACATCAAACATTATGTTTGAAAAATGAATGAAAGCTCTATGGGAACAAGCAAAGAAACCATTGATGAAGCCATTGAAAAAATTGATCAACCATGTATTCATGTCAGCTTGTTTGGACATAAGTCTTCGCTAAGTCTATCCTTAGGTTGACTAAAGATGAATTAGTTTGTTGACCTATACTACTTATTAACCTAACCTAAGTTAACCTAAACATTTTTAAGCTAAAAAAAAAACCTTAGATAATTATGTCGCATCTAGTTGCACAAACTTGATGTGGTTACAAGCTTGATAAAATATTTTGTAATGAGGTTAATTAGCTTAACTTCGCAAAAAATCTAAAGCTAGAAACCTAGACAAGTTTATTTAAGTTAACTTATTAGTAAGATAACATATTCTAGGTATATTTAAGCATATTAAACGTAATAAATTTCTTATGTCTAGTTAAGTAACTTACAAGGCATCATATATTACAAAGTAGGTTTTTATTAAATAACCTTCATACATAAATTAACTTAAGAGGTATGTTAACTTAAGCTAATGTGTTAAGTAGTTAAGAAGTCAAGGAATTATGTGTCACCTTTTTGAAAATGACTTTTAATATTGTAATCATAATTACAAGTTAATAATAGATTATTTAGTACACATACACATGCATGTGAATTCATAACTTCAGAAACCTCATGGCACACAAAAAATTATGGTGTGCTATGACAAATATTTGCGTTATAAATTCAAGACACATTAATGCTTATGGTGTCACAAAAAATCATGGATTGCAATGAAAATTTGTGACACCTTGTTGCTAAACAACATGCCATGTTATCATCACATAGATAACCAAATCCTTATTAATTGTAAAAGACAACAATATTTTAATTAACTTATAAATAAGATTAATTCATCATATCAATGACGTAAATCATGGTGAAATTAATGTTATAAATCATGAAGTGTTGCAATTCTTAATCAACCTCATTGCCATGTGGCATGCCACGTTAGCATCATGTGACCATAAATTGTTATTATTCATCAAAAGTTACAAGAATCAATGGAATTTTGTTATTACCTAATTTTGAATGATTAAAATTTTTTTTTTGAAAATTTGATATTTGTGTAAAAACCATCAAGTCATGATATCGATTACAATCGCAAAACAAATAACACTTTAACTTTCAACCCTTTTTTTAGCCATAATTTGTGTTGTAAGTACTCAAGTGGATCATGCGAACCCATTTTAAACATCTACGTTTCAAAAGATTTTCAATGGTATAATTTTTTTTTCAATCTAATGAATTTGACCCTTCAAACTGCTTTTTGAAAATTTAGGAGTCCATTGAAATTCTAACTCCCAAAATGGGAGCCCATTTGGGAGTGTGGACTCATTCCTTCACATTCTCCTGCATTCTCGGGAGTGTGAATGTGACTCCCAAGTTGCATTCTTGGCCTGCATTTTTTCATGCCCCTCACCTTAGTCGTGAACCCAAGGTTAAGGTTGTGACAAGAATTTTTTATTCTTTAGACTATCAGCTTGCACCAACTTCCTCACCCTTTCGAAAAGAAGTAGACATAGTAAAGCACTAGTTCCTAAGGTTTGGGAGAAATATTGGAACTTTTCCTGTTCCTACCATGTACTGTCCAAACTTGAACCGCATTTTCATAATAAATGTTGATTTCATGGTAATGGTGAAAAGAAACCTGAAAGACTTCTAATCACATAAACAAATAATAACTTTTGAAATGACCTTTGCATTTAGTAAAGTGTTTATCAATAACATCTAGAAATTTCGCCATGTCATATACCCTAACATATATAGAATGGGTGTCCAAAAGAATGGACTTTGCTACAATTCTTTATGGAATAGTGTTTTCTATCCACCTTTTTAATGTAGTTTTGAAACTTACAGGTTGTGCCTTGTCGAAGGGGTCAATCTAATTTTTTTTATATAAAATTTTTCATTGAATTTAGAATCCAAAATTGAGAACAACATTTTGTCAAACTTGTACTTTAACTTCTTTTCAGTCCATGCCTCATCAAAATATGATTTTTGATTATTGGTAGTTTGTTTTGGAAAATCGAAATGGATCGTAATTTCATTTTGGATGACCATTTAATTCTTCAATTGCTTGGAACATTTACACATTGACTTCAAGTGATGTTGTCCTCCACCCTTTGCCGGTCGATCACGAATAGGATTATTTTTGCAAGAAGACCTCGAACCATCTTTTCCAATTTCTTTTCTTTCAAATTCAAAAGGCAACCAAATGTTAATTTTTTTATCAGCATTGGAGGACAAGTTGACATGTCTCCAATGTTGTCCAAAATGTTGCAATTTTCCCATTCAACAAGATTTGTCTCCCATAAGTGGAAAATCGGGTCCAAAAGAAGGAAAAAACTCATGCATTCTTTGGTAGATTCAACATTGAACATAGGCTTCAATGTCTCTTCAAATTGTTATACAATAACAAAAAATAAATTAGGAATGATCACAAATAAATCTCTAGCACTAAAATTAGGTCCTAAAACAAAAGAGAAAACTTACTTTGTATTTTTCATTGTGATGCATGGAGCCATCTAGATCTGGAGTAGGCCTATCATATGAAATCCAAATTCAACGTGCATGTGATATGCTCTTGCGGTACAATGGTTTCATCGACATGTTACAATCCTTGTTGTTTAAAATTTTTGACATCTTAATGAGTTTTACAAAATCCAACTCCCACACAACAACAATTTTGAATGTACTAAACTTTTTTAAAACATCATCTGTAGTGTTGGGGTCCTCCACTAACTCTTAAATTTCATGAAAACATTGTTAACAATGGAACGAATATTGTAAAAAATTTAAATGTTATAATATAACACAAAGAATAGTAACCTTTGTAGCAATAATCATGTGCTACCCACCAATGATCAAGAATTGAAAGTTTTGAATGTCCTCCCAATTCCTAAGACAACATGGAAAAATGCAGTTTGGCTTCTTCGGGTCCTCTGGAATGGTGAATATTGGGACCTTAGTGTCAAATTTGTTGTACATGGTAATTTGTGTTTTGATTTCATGTACATGCTCTTTGGAGAAAGGACAATAAATAATCTCTAGGGACGACCTCTTAAAATGGTTGACGAGTAGATTCACACCTTTGACTGGGGAAAAACCAAGGGAAACGAATTTGCATACTCCTCACCAATTGCGTCCTTTATGCACCATTCAAGGGTCAAAACCTTTAGCTTCTTTGCCCATTACAATTTTCCTCGATACTTTTTTTTTCTCAATTTCTATTTTTTCCTTTCGTGGCCACTTTGCAATGGAGCTTTCAACCATTACTATAGTGTGTTGAACACCTCCTTGGGAATCTTTTACAGTGTCCTCCTTCTCCAATTCAATCCACTTCTCAAGGACAACCATAACATTAAGGTCTTGCATATCCTTCATTTCAAAACCTTTTTCCACACTTGTTGGAACAAGTGCGTCATCTAATTTTTTTACTAGGCATACAAGTCCAACTAGTTGTTTCCTGTATGGATCTTCAAGAAATAGAATCACATTGTTTGACTTTGGTGCCCACTGTGCCATATCATGGATTGGCATTCATCATACCGTGTCTTTCGTTCCATTTTTTACAAAATGGAGCTCGAATCATGGAACTTGATGTTCCACCATCCTAATTGCCCATGTTGAATTTTTTTCTAAAAGCTCCCAAATGCCAATTGTTGACTTCGAATGGTGGATGTGAGACTTAAGATTTTTTCCCACCACCTTGACAAGCAGAGGAGGGATATATCTACAATGAATAAAAAATTTCTATTAAATTTTAATTTTTTTTCCGAAAAATCACCTAATGGCCACTAGGTGATATTGTGTCATTTTTTTTGCATGAAATTGCTTAATGGCTGTTAGGCGATATTGGGCTTCTTTTTTTAATGAAAAATCTTTCTTTCACAATTTCCCTTTCTTTTTTAATGAAGGGTAAATTGTTTGGTGGTGCCAAGCAATTTCCTTTCCTTCGTTCAGGAAAAGGGAAATCCCATGGTGTTCGCTAGCAAATTTCCCTTAGTCTTTGAATGAAAGGTAAATCACCTAGCTGCCACCAAACAATTTCCTTTCTTCTTTTAAGCAAGAGGGAAATCCCTTAGAGTTCGCTAGGATATTAACCTTTTCTTTCTGATGGTATGGGAAATGGCTTGGTAGCCATTAAGCAATTCCAAGTCTAATATATAGTGAGAGGGAAATCCTTTAGCAATCACTAGGCAATTTCCCATTCCAGTCAGGAAGGAATTTTTATTCCCTAGTGATTACTAGGCAATTCCATGTCTATTCTACAATGAAAAGGAAATCACCTAGTGGCAACCAAGCAATTTCCCATTTTAATGAGAGGAGAAGGGTAATTGCTTGGCAATTGCAAGGTGATTCCTTTCTTCGCTTAAATAAAAAGGAAATCCCCTTTTGTAATTGAAACAAATATAAGGACTTGCAAGAATGAAATAATGTTTAGTGAAGTGTTTGATAGTTTACGAGGTTTCTACAGCCATGACTTCATGATGTACAGGTTTTTATTGGTGATGACAATGAAATGATGAGGAGTTTTGTGTGCAAGTCTTTTTGTTTGTGTCAAAAATTATTTATTCACATGAATCTACTAAACAGGAAAATATTGTGTGGTTCAAAGAAAACTTAACTATTTGACAAAAATTTTGAATAAATAAAATGTAGTTGGGTGGTCAATAGAAGAGAAGGAAAACGAAGAAAAATTGGAGGAAATTATCAATGATTTTGAAGGAAAAGAAAATCTATGCAAATGTGAAGTTGCTTTGAGAAATATTGTCAAATAGACTTGGAGAGACATAAGGTTATGGAAAAAACATATAGACCATTTTAATTTGCTAACAAAGATAGTGAGAAAAAAAAACATAGATCCAAAAAAATGGTTGAAGTTCATTCACATACTCAAATCTATGTACAATGATGCTAATACACATATAGAGAATGGAAAAATAAAATGATTGCACTGAACGGTATGCCCTAAATGGCTACTAAAGAATTACAAATATATTTTTCATTAGAATTGAGAGATCTCCATTCTAATGATTAAAAAGATATCCATGGTTAATAGTTATTCACCGAGTCACAAAAAAATTAGAAAAGGAAAAACAATGTAGAAGAAAACAGAGACCAAAACAAGGATAAAAAACAAAAGAAACTAACAAGTGATAGAGAGACACAAAACGAGGTATAGACAAAAAGAATATCTTTCATAAGAATAGAGAAATCTCCATTTTCATGATGAAGGAGAAAGTAGCAAGGTTAGCACCTCCTCAAGAATCCATGGAAAGAACCAAACAAGGAAAGCTGAAACAAAACAAAAAACAAGAAACACACCCTAGTATGAACAAAAGTGCATGCATGTCTCATAGTTGTTCAAGGACCATCAACAATAGTATGTATGATAATGACTTAAGTACTACAACTTCCGCATTGATGTGATTAGCTCTCTATAGTGGGTAAAAGCTAATGACAAGCACCAACTTACAAACTAAGTTTTTGTTACAATTCCAAATGAAAAGGGAAGATTTAGCCATACTATTGGATAGCAACAAACCATAACAACGAAAACAAGAAAAAAAAATCAAAATTTGACAAAAAGGGAAAAGGAAAAGACAAACATTAAAGGACTATGAACATGAGATGGAGATAAAAAGGTTGGATAGACAAAAAAAGATGGAGATTTAGAATCAATTGAAGTCAATGAAACACACACAGAGAAAGAATGAATAAAAGTTGAAGAGACTGTGACAAACAAAGTCACATAGGGAGATAGAGACAAGAGAAGATAGAAATAGAGACTCTGAAATAAATATATAGACATAGGGACAAAAAAGATATTGATGGAAATAGAGTTGAGGAAAGTGAAGTACATAGAAATAGGGAGAAAAATGGAAAGAAAAAAAAATGAAAATAAAGGTGTTTGAAAGGAGATAGAAATAGAGACAAAGATGCAACTGATAAAAACATAGAAGTAGATAAAAGCAGATACAAAATGTGAATTGTGAAAATTCACAAGCATAGATTAACAAAAATTCAAGTCATGACCTTAATAAAAGAAAAAAGACAAGATCATAGAGATATAATGAGGGTGGAAAAGTGAGAGAAACAAATGCACAAGCAGAAACAAGGAACCATGCATGGCAAGAAGAATAATGAATGATTAATAATAAATTGCATTGGAATATAGACTCTGAAACCTAGGAATAGGTGAACAGAAAATGCATAGAATAGTTGAAAATGCATAAAAGATGGTTATGCAATAATTTTATAAATGGAAGAGCAAAAGAAAATCATTTGATTACCTAAAGTTGCAAGTTGGAAGGCTCTTGTTGGGAGTTGTGCACTACGATGAGAGGATGCAAATGTCGCAACCCTAGCCTTGGGCTCGCGACCAAGGCAAGGGTTTGTAAGGGTGCGGGCCAAAAGGGAAGCATGGGAGTCACATTTCATGCTCTGGGAGTGTAAGAGAATGTGAGGGAATGAACCCTCACGCTCCCAAGTGAGCTCCCACTTTGGGAGTTGGAGTCTTGATGAACTCCCGAATCTTCAAAGAACGATTGTAGGGGTCAAAACCCATTGGATTGAAGAGTTATTTATATCATTGGAAAGCTCTTAGAACTTAAATTTTTAAAATGGGCTCGCATGAACCATTTTGACACTTAAAATACAAGTTATGGCCAAAAGAAAGGTTAAAAGTCAAATTGGCAATTTGACTCCCGACCACTAAAATTCGGGAATCGCCCCAATTTCCTTGTGTGCAGGTGGCATACCACATGCCGTTGGAAAGATCTCGACGAGGGCTATAACTTTGCTTTAGACTTCATCTCAATCGGAGGTCTGCACGCAAAGTTATGGGCCCCCAAAGTTGCAGGAGTCCCAACTTTGGGAGTCCCGAGACAAAATGACATTTGGGTGTTGGTCCCATGGCCAAACATAGAGTATACTATAAGGGGGAAGGTGGTGGCTTCCCCCAAGTCCGAGTTGTGGTGAATCTTGTGAGTCTTGTGAGTCCATGTTTGTCCATGGTTCGTCTGTGCACCAAAATGTTCCAATTAAACACTAACTAATTTGTTGTTTGGTTTGTGCAGGTTAGTGTGAATAATTGAATTGTTTGTCAATCTTCCTAGTCCCCATCTCGGAACTTTAGCATGCCATTTTACCCCTAAAGTGTTGCAAGCTAAAGAGCGTGCCACAACTCCTCCTTTCGTTGTCTTCACCTTTGGATTCGTAGTTGAGTCCATCAAGGAGCTTGGGGGTGTGTCAGCAAAAGTTATCTAAAGGTTTGAGCCAAGATGGAGAAGCTTTGCACCACGTTGATGGAAAGGAAAGCTCCAATGGAATATTTGAATAACTTGTGGAATGAAAAAGGGATTGGACTAAAAATAAAATGAATGTAGCGGGATAGGAAGTGTGCAAAACTTAAAGTGTGATTCCTTGAAGTGAAAGTAGAAACAATTATGATGCAAGGGAGAAATGCGAGAAGGAAAAGTTGAAAATGAAAAAAAAAACACATAGATGAGGATTAAACAAGACCTAGAAATATGAATTAACATATATCCTAAACCCAAATATTTTTGTGGTACCAACTATTTCATGATTCTTTTTGTCCATGTTGTGGCATCAATTTCATCCCTTTCATCCAGCTTTCAAATATTTTCAAAAATAGAATATAAAATTAAAAAAACTATTACGTAGGTTTTTTACTAATAATAAATATTAAACCCTATACCCTTAAGTACCTATCTTAAGTTTCTTGAATTGTAATATGGATCATAATATATTAAATTTTAGGAAATCCACAAATGATTGAAATGATTTTAACTTTTTATTTTCAATTAAAAGTACCTATTAGATGCTATGAAAAATTCAACTGAAAAAAATCATGTGGAGTAATTTTAGTTGACTAATCATAAGTGTGGAAGAATTTGAAAAAAATTCATATACTATTTCATATTTTAATAATTGTTTTTTTTAAAAATGTTTGATGGGCATTAATATACAATCTACCTCAAGTGATCATTTAGATTATCTGCTTAAACAAAAATATTAGTTCAATTTGAAGTGAAATATGTATGCATGGTATAATATCATTTATAAGCCATGAAGAAAATTTAAATACTATTATGTTAAGATTTGTATTCAAAATTTTGTCAAAATAAATAGGTAAAAAGATAGTAAAATTTATTAATAAAATGTAGGAAGAAGTCTTTGTGATTTTTTTTGGCATTACAAATAACATAGTTTGCATTGTTTTAGGAAAATTGATGGGTATTTTTATTGATTAACTTTACTTATTAAAATTCATATTTTCTCATGCTATATTCATGGATTTTATTTTAGTTAAATATATCCCAAAATTTCCATGCAAATTTAATGTACCATTTCAAAACACAAAAAGTAAATAATGATTACAATTAGTAACGGTACATGTTGTTATGATTACATTCATTATGAACACAAGGTGGTAGAAATTGAAGGTAAACCATAAACCCTAAATGTTAATAATCAATTCTAAAGCTTAAACTTTAAACCTTAGATTCAAAAGCCTAAACCCTATATTTAAAACCTTAAATCTTGAACCTTGAAAACCTTAAACCCTAAATGTTAATAATCAATTTTAATGCTTAAATTTTAAACCTTAGACTCAAAACCCTACACCTTAAATTCAAAAACCTAAACCCTAGTCTCAAAACCTTACACCTTAAACTCAAAAACCTACACCCTGAACTCGAAAACCTAAACCTTAGACTCAAAACCCTACACCCTATATTCAAAACCTTAAATCTTGAACTGAAAATTGTAAACCCTAAGCCCTAAACCAATTACCTTAAGCTCAATCCATCACCTTAAACAATAAACTTTGCATATAATTTGGTTGGTCTATGAATTTTTAAGGTTTCAAAACATATTTTGTTGTGGTTTCATGGCTTGTTGAAGTTATCATCACGATTACTTTATTGATTTTCATCCATTTGTTTTAATTTCATGTAAATTATGATTCTTGCTTTTCTTTTAATTATAAACCAAACCACACCTGAAGGTTAAAGAGCTTATTATCTCCATAATCATAATAAGCAATACCCTAAACCATAAACCTTGAACCTTATACTCAAAACCTTAAATCAAAACCCTAAACCTTATGCATCAAAATACTAAACCCTATGCATGAAAACCCTAAACCCTATACATCAAAACATGAAACCCTATAACTTAAACCCTAAATCACCATATTAAAGTCTATGACATTCCCATCTATTTGATTCATTGTTCAATGCTGGTTTTTTAAAAAACATGTCATGAATAAGGAATATCCAAAATGCTAATAATCAATTTTAAAGTTGAAACCCTCAACTTTAAACCTTACACCCAAAACCCTAAAACCAAAACCTCCAAATTCCAACATGGAACTTTGAATTTTAAACCTTTAACCTTGAATTATAAACCCGAAACCCTAGATTCAAAACCTCCAAATTCTAAAATGTAAACCTCCAAACTTTAATTTCAAAACCCTAAACCCCTACTCCTAAACCCTAAATGTTAGTATTCAATTATAAAACTTAAAGCTTAAAGCTTGGACTCAAAAGCCTAAACCCTAAATTCAAAACCCTAAACCTTAGATTCAAAACCCTAAACCTTAAATGCTAATAATAAAATTTAAATTTTAAACCCTGAACTCAAAACCTAAACCTTAAGCCTTAAACCAATTATCCTAAACTCAAACCATTACCCTAAATAATAAACTTTGCATATAATTTGGTAGGTCTATGAATTTATTAATATTTTCAAAACCCTAAACCTTAAACCCTAGTATTTAATTCAAAAACTTATAACAAATATTTAATTAATTTAAGACTTTACAAAAGTCCGAAAATCCAAACAATAACTTAACAATGTTATATTTATTTAAACTTTCAATTACAAATCACTCGGCGAACATTAGGACTAGAAGGAAAAGCTCAAAAGAAAAAGAACAAAATGTAGCCTTATGATCAAATTTATTCATGAAAGAAAAAATAAAGTTAAAAAATAATTATATGTAGGATTGTCGATCATGATTTATTACAGTAAGAGCAAGATTTGAAAAATAAAGTGCAGGACTCACATTGTATAATAAGTTTAATGTTATACGATATCAAGCTTTGAAAAGAAAAAACTTCAAAGTTGTGAGTTAACTTTTTCTTTGGTGAATGAATTGAAATCATGAACTTATGTTGATGATGATAAGTAATTTGATGATGAAAATAACATGGCATGAGTGTTGCAATGCTAGTTGAGAAAATCATAGATTCGACTACATGTTGAACTAAAAACAAATCAAATTGTGCAAATGTTCTATTTCCATAACTATTGCTAATCAAAAGAATCAACAACAACTATGAGAATAAAACATTTACACAATTCGATCTATTTTTAGTTCAACAATGTAGTTCAATTTATAATTTATCTTCAACCATCATTGCAACACGTGCATCAAGTTGTTAGGTTGTTGTCCTTAGGAAGAATCTGTAACCTTAAATTCAAAACTTTAAACCTTAACCTCAAACCCTTAAACCCTAAAAAATAGAAATACGTTGAATGGTACATCACATTCAAACCAAAATAGGATTCACCTATAATAACATAAACAATTATGACATAATGGCCATTAAGAGGTTAACTTAGAAAAGAAACAAAATCTTGAAAAATTTAGTAAAAAATGCAAGTTATAATGTAACAATTTTGATTTATGTTCGGTAAAATGTCTTCACCATATAAAAATGAAATGCAATAATATACACAAAGAAATTGTTCCCCAATGCTAGCACTTGAATCTTAGCACTGAGGAATAGTTTTTTTGTGTATACTATTGCATTCCATTTATTTTTTTGTTGAAAACAAACATATATATAAACACATAAAACCAATTAACTAATTAAACTACATTTATATATTTTAGTTTGAAATTCATATCTGAACTGTATTGAAAAAAAAAAAAAACATACAAACATAATATCCATACAAAACACACAAAACACCCACACAAAGTAACATAAACATGTACACTCACACCCACGCAAAAGAACACATTAAGTCCTGCATACAAAAAAAAACAAATATCCAAATGAAACCCATATCCTAACAATTCTTTTATGGAAAATTGTCATATGTATCACACACCAAAATATCTATGACCTACATGTGATGACCTATAGCATTATGTATTCTTTTCAACACATTTTTTTTTTTAATACATATAAAGGATAAAAAAAATAAGCAATTGCCCACACGTTCACATACATGTATATACAACCACACATCCATACATACGTATACATCTATACATAGATACAACTTAGACTTCATATAAATAAACAAATATCATATAATTACAAATTTACAATGATTTAGTTGATCTTGATGCAAATTTCATTTAAACTATTAATTAGGACATATTAGTACAACAATGATTTCTAAATAAAATCTGACATGAAATATTACCATAATAATAGAAGAAAATTATGTAATTATTTACTCAACTTTATAAATCAAAATTTGATAGTAAACCCTATAGTTCATCTTTAAACCATAAACCCTCAATCTAAGCTCTATACATTAAACTCTAAAAACATTAAATGAATATTTCAAATATGAACCACTTAATAAATATTTTACTACCTTTGAGTTCAAGGATTAGTGTATTTTTGAATGATAAATTAAGTAACGTTTCATCTTTAATTTAGTATTGATAATGAGTTTATAAACACGAACAATTTAGTAAGATATTTGATAATTACATAATAATTGACTATTAACATTTTATTATGTAAATTGAATTTAAATATATATAAAGAAATAACTTCTTATGAAATACTAAGTAGTCATTAATTAATTCAAAGGTATGTGTAAAAAAGTAAATTGCTAAAATTAAATACCCATTTATTACTCAAAAATAATTATTCAAAATTATAAATTTTTTTGGTGTTGCATTTCACTTTAGCTAAAATTATTGAAGGATGATAAAAAACATGTGGTGATTGTTTTGGGGACTTCTTAAAAAATTAAATTAACCATGTTGTTAAGTGGTGAATTTTCAGCACAAAAAAAAACTCTATGAATTAGAAACCTTCAAGCCAAACTTGTTTGTTAACTATAGGGTATAAGGTTTAAATGATCAATATCAAGAAATTTAAAATAACAAATTTATAAATAATGAACTATATACTATTAGTTGAAGGTATTAGGATTTAGGATTTCTTCATAGACATTGTAGAGATGGCCTCTAAATGTACTCCTTCATCATTACTCTTAAAGTGGAGGCCCCATTCACAATTATGAAAAAAACAAGAGTTTTCACCATAAAGCATTTTTGTTTGTCATCTCGAAATGACAATGTTCATGAAATGAGAAGTTGGAGCTTCCTTTGAGTTTCTAAGTTTTCATTCTTACTACATGAATGTCATGGAAAAGTTTTCATAAGAGGAAAGGAATAGGTGATTGGAATTCCACAAAAAACATCCAAGACAACACCAACATGCAACGACTGGTGGTCTAAGCTTTGAGACCTCCACTAGGCCACTAAACCAGAAAATAGGTCTAAAAAGCTATAGTTCAACACTTGTCAATGGATGGATGCAAAAGAACTTTTCATTTCTTTTTCTTATGCTTAAAAACCTCTTCAAATTATAGGTCTCACACACCCAAACAACAAATAGAGGAGACACACTAAGCAAATTTGTAAATCTCTTCAAATCCTTCTCATGTTTCTTCTATTGGCCTTCATTTAGCAATTCCTCAACATTCCACTATGACAAAATGAAAACCCCTAAATGGTAAGTCAATTTAGAAATTCATCGTTTTGTTTCTTCAAGAGGTACAAAAATATAATCTACCTTCTACCCGCAACTCTCACCAATTAGGGTTTCTTGTGTCACACTAATAGTTTCCAAAATATTGATATGACCACATCCTCACTTCGACTTTCTATGTCATTGCAATATGTTAGACAAAAATCTTCAATTGTGTTCATTAGAATTTAGAATGCATCTAGGCAACCTAAAACATTGTTCTTCAAAACTTAAATCTGATTTTTTCATTATATGCCAAATATAGTGTCCTTACAATACCCAACCATTTCTAAACTCATGTTGCACTTACTCCCAAAAATTGTGGCAACAACCAAATGCATTAAACTAAGCACATCAAACTATACCAAGATCAAATTCACATACACAAAAGGTGCGTAGGGCCTCAATCATTTGAAACCCACAACTTTCTTACAGTGGGAATTAAGGATTGGAAATCCATATAATTCCCTTTCAAAATGTAGTATCACTTCTAGTTTATACTGTAGCTTAGGGTTAATTTGCACATTGACAAAATGAACAATTTTTTTTTCAAAAAATGAATTCGATTCTAAATTTTGAAATTATATGTTTTTCCATCATCTATTATAATATTGTGATATGAATAGTGAAATTATTCAAAATGTAGCCTATGATATTTATGATGATTTTCAACATGTCAATTTCATATTTTCATAAAAATTCATTTCATTATTTTGAAGATTATTTAACAACGAAATTGACCTTAAGGTAAAGTAATTGCTTTCATTCACAACGACTAGTTAATTTCAATGTATGAAATAGCTTCCTTGTTGATATTCTTGTTCCCAACCCATTCATAGTATCTTATGAATATACAAAATGAACAAAATATTTATAGGAGATTGTTTTGTATCCATACATATAAAAAGCAATTGTAGTATCCATTGTGGTATTCCCCCAAGAATCAAATCATGCTCAATTCTTTTGTTAAGGATTTGAAATAGATTCGTTGGGGAAAAAACTGGAAGACGACAAGCATTTTTGGCCATTGATATTGGTGGGAGAGACATTTGGTAATTGCTGAGTGATGCTGTCCATGAATATTGGCAGGAAAAACTCCTAACAACCACTAGGTATTTCATTCCACAAATTTTTTTGGGAAAAACACTTGGCCACTAGGAGATCCTCTACAAGAATCATGGTTGGGAAAACACCTAGCAACCACCAGGTAATTTTTGCAAGGATTATTGACTAAGAAAACACCTGGTGGCCACTAGGCAATTTTAGCCAAAAATATTGGCTAGGAAAATGCTTGGCGACCGCTAAACGTTTTTCTTATTAATATTTCTAAGACAATTCTCCTAACAACCACCAAGCGATTTTTGTTATGACTATTGGCTAGAAACCATCTAATGGTCGTTAGGCATTTTTCCTACCAATATTTCTAGGTTGAATTGTTCGATGACCGTTAGGCAATATTCAACAAGAATATTAGCTAGAAAACACCTGGTGGCCACCATGCATTTTTCCTACCAATATTTTTGGGATGAATTGCTTGGCAATCACCAAGCAATTCTTACTAGGAATATTAGTTGAAAAACACTTAGCAGCCGTTAGGCAATTTTCGTTAAAAATATTAGCTAAAAAGCATTTAGCAATCGTTAGGCGATTCTCGTTAGGAATATTGGCTACAAACCACCTGGTGACTTTCATGAGGAATATTGGTTGCAAAAGGAATTTTTGAAAAAATGGGTTTGAAGCTCAAAATTTTGGTGATTGCCATGTGCTGAAATCAAAAGGCTATCGAAAAGATCTTATTCAAAATCTTTCTTTCATCTCACTAATATTTCCTTGTGTTTGTTATTGCCTTGGCAAGGTATGGTTGAAGGATTCATGTTTGGTAACTCTATCAACATCTAGGATTTTCAAAAAAATGAACGGGTGAAGATTAGTATCGGAACATGCTGAAATCCATCACTTGTTCCGATATATGGTTTATGTGGAATGGAGAATTGTATGGTGGTTTCAATTGAAACTTTGCATGAAGCCTTTGAGGAACAAAAGTTATTTTGCCTAGCTCCAATAGCTAAATATTGCGGGTCAATGGTTGGAATGGTGAGTTTTTGGCCTTTCAAGGATTTGTCGTTGAATGATCAACTAGTTATCACAGTGCTTGATTAGGATGATCTGACAATGGATGGGGTGAATAATCTCCCAAAGAAACAAGTTTCATGTAGGGATGATTCATTATTCAATGACTTACGGCCTGAAAAAATTGTTGATTTTGAGAATATGGGTAATAAAGTTTAGGACTTGTGTAATGAGGAATTACATGGAGAAGGGAGTTATACCTCTCAGGATAGTGTGTAAGGCTCTGCATGCAATTTCGGTTATAATTCCATGAGCAAGGAAGGAAGTGAAAATGATATTAGAGAAGGTGATGAAGAGGCTCAGGTGCAAGAGAATTTTGAACAACATGAAAATGGAAATAAACAAGTTAATGGGCTTCAACATGATGATGCAAAATGCGGTGATGGTGTGGTCAAAAAACAAAGGTTTAAGTGGCGAGGAACTGAATGCAATCTTGTAGATGATGATGGGGTCTTCATTGCAAAAGGTCAAGTGGCTACATGTGACCCACAGGAAGTAATTCTTGACGATCAATCGGGTGAGGACCATGTTGGGCTTTGTATTTTGTAGTGTTTTGGGACTGTGTCAACAATGATGACAATTTGGAAATGGTTTAAGGTTTAGGGTTTAGGGTTAAACCCTAAACCCCCGAAAGAGCATCTCATTGCATTCAATGAAACCCATATACTAGATGATGATGATGTGGGAGTAGTTGGTGTGAAGAAAAAAAAATTATTTTCATAAGAAGAAGTGGAGTGATGTTGACTTTAAAAGTTCTATTTCTAGAATTGAGGAAAAAATGAAAATAAAATATGTACATAAAAGTTGAGGAATTTTATTTATTTTTTAGTTTCATTCTTGGTTTGCAAAATGTATTTAAACATGTTATACACCTAATGCAAAATCAATGGTAAATCATTTACATTTTCTTGATTTTTTGGTGTTTTCACATATGCATTGTTAGCTAGCACTAGCAATAATGTGGCACCTTTGTTGACAAGTGGTGTTAACTTGGTGTTATTGTTCCAATAAGTAAAATCCAATCTAACCTAAATCCTAAATTTTAGGTTCTTCATATAATGTTACATAAAGAGGATAGAAATGACTTTTTAAATCAATGTTATAAAACATATTTACATTGGAGGATGGAGGGGGCTTTAGATCTCCCTACTCAATTCCTACTTATTACCCTTTCTAGACCGACTCCAAAACCCACACCATTGAACCTTTATTACATTTTGGGAGCATTTATAATCTTACAACGTAAGCTTCATGAACCTTGTAGTTTGCAACAATGTTTTTGGTTGATCTTCAATGTTTGATTTGAATTGAATTCCATTTTGCCTAAATTTAATTGTTTATTGTTTTTCTATAACATAGGCTTGTTTAGCACTAACATCTACAACTAACAAGAATGCAAAGAAGATGGCTATTTTTTTAAAAATTGTGAAATCATATTACAAACCCTCTCCTCAAATTTTTAAGTAATCAAATCAATATGCATTGTTGCTTTAGTTTCATGCTTTAATTTGTCCACAACGTTTTCAATCTCTAGTTTGTAATTTATCTTCAAATTACAATCTATTTTATTGAGAAGGTGTTTTTAGTGCAATTTGTGTGCAATGTTAATGTGTCAATCTATTGTGTAATGAAATGTTGTCAACATTTTCTTCGTGAAAAGACATTGTTGTTGAGACAATAGTTTTGGAGCTTGTCCTTTGAAGACCACAAAGCATATGGTTTAGATATTCCAAGAAGGTTGCATATGAAGGGAGATGGAAGACGACAAAAGTTTATCACTATTCAAGGTGTAGACATCTATGAAACTATTTGGTGCCAAATCGTTGGTCTTTCGAGGTTGACATACATGTTGCATAAATCAAATAACAAGTGAAGTTGTTGGTTTCTATCGCACAACAACAAAGGTACACATAAATTGCAAATTTCAATTAGGCAAATGGAGTCAAATGTTTAATCATTAATCAACTTGTCTATGGATACAATGCTGCATCAAATGAAAGGGATTGGAAATGGTAGACAAGATGTTCAAAGTTTGTTGCCTAAAACATGGAAGAGTTTGCAAAAGCATTAGTGATCATGTAAATTTTAGTGTCTATCTAACAAAAAACATTTGGTAGCCACTAGACATTTCTCGTCCTAATCTATTTTACTAGAAATTGAACCAATTTTTTCAATGTATATATTGGGGTGTTTATTATCGTGAACCTAAACTTCCTTTGTTTTCATATTGTGTTGTTGCAAATAAGCAAGGAATTAAGCATTAATGGTATATATCAATTTGCCATGAATAGGTTGAAGAAAAGACACCATCGAAATATCGATGTGCAAAAGCAAGGGTTGATCTTTGCCAAATGCACTATTTGTGAATACCTTAAAAACTTGATATCAAAGGTGGGAAGGAATAGCAATGAGGCTATCGAATATGGGGGGAAGTTAAAAAAACATATCTTGCACCAAAAATCACATAGAAATTTATACCACATTTGGAGGACAAAGTTAATGCGGTTGAAGGATGAGTTTCTATGCATTATCCATGATAAAATGGATCTCGCAAAAACTGCATTTCCAAGGTTGTAAGTTTGCAACAAAATGATATTTAGGCTTGGACAATTGCCCATTACCCTCATGGGTATGATAGCGCATAGACACGAAAATGAGATATATGCACAATATTCCAATGAATTGTGGCCAAATGATCCCAATTTCACAATTGGATCCTTTTTGTAACTTTTGTGAACCTTGGAGGTGGTTCCAACTTCAAAATTGAAATTATTGCTTGAACAGCCCCCACAAAACTCATTCTTCGCACATCTCTTGCAAGGGAATCACATTGTGTACACAAATGACAATCCTTGGATTAAACTATTAGCATGAAGCTTCTGTCAAAAAATTTGTTACTTCAAATGGATAACTATGTGAAAGATAACAAGAATTGACATTTGTTAACATTTCTATTGTTGTTGACAACAAGGGATGTGTTTGAGGAAGTCAAATTGGGCTTCCTTATAGTTGGCCATACACATGAGGATATTGATGGATGCTTTGGATATTTGTCAAAAAAGTTGGAGGAAAACAATTACATTTTAACAAATTTGATGAAGGTTTTTATGATTTCATAGGAGAGACCATTCATTCATCAATTGATTCAAAAGATTCTAGATTTTAAATCTTGTGTCCTAGGTTGTTTGAAGGATGATTTTGGAACTTTAGTAGGGCATATTGATATGCATCTATTTAGATTTTTTATTGATTCGTCAGGGTGGCCTATGATGTAGTATAAAGTTTCCCCCACAGATCCTGTTTGGAGTTTCATAGATGCACCATTAATAAGATCATGGAAAGCTAATCTAGATGGGTCACCAAAGTTTCCTATTGGAGTCCTAAGCCATGTTCCATACTGCCCAATTTGGGGCAATGATGTGTCAAGGTTAATGAAAAGAGAAAAGTTCATAAATGTTAAACTATTGAAATACGTGGACTTTTGGAAGGTGGGAATTGCACAAATTTTGACATATGAAATGAAGATGAAGCCGTACATGGAGTACTAGGATGATATCTTGTTACATTTGTCAAGACCGTTACCCCCTCAAAATGCAACTCTTTTGGAGGGTTTTTGGCCTTTAAATAATTGGAGGTCCAACTATGCTAGGGCTTCATTGTCAACTATTATGGACGTTGTTGATGTAGAAGATTTAATTTGATTTCCTTATTGTGGGTTGAAAAACATGAGACCTTTAATTTCATACACCCCATTTAGAGATCGCAATGTTGGAAATTTTGTGCTTATGAGACCACACAATCTTGATCTTGTTCCTCTTTGGATGGGAAAAGCATAGGGTGATGTTGGCAAGGATGAAGAGAGTGAATATTTCAAGATGGTGAGGGTTCAATGGTGGGTTTTTGTGAAGAAAGGATCAAATTTAGATGAATGACATCTATATGAGGATTGTTAAAATGGCAAGTGGAAATGTAATTTAACAAATCTAGAACAATGGCTTGACATTTCAACTATTATTTTCTCTTTTCCCACTCAAAAAAATATAACAAAAAAAAGTCAAATTAGTATTCCAACTACATATGCTAGTAGAGCTAAAGTTAATTTCAATGTTGTTAATGCTTCAAACAATTTGTGAAAAATGTGGATGACATCAATGAAATTATATATTTGCAATTTCTTGATGTCTTTTGTATCCATTGTAATGATTTGATTGTCATTTTATTTTATTTTTAAAACATTGTGTTGTATAGTTTCATAAATTTATTCTTTGCAAAATTTTATTCATGTACATTCTTAAAGATTAATGATTAATAATCTATTATGTTCCACCTTAACCCTAATCTTTGGTGGTCGCCAAGCATCACCTTTCCTCTTACACGGTATGGAAAGCCCCAAACATAATGGATTTGTTATAACATGAATGATAACTTTGCATGCATAGATGTTGTTGCCATTAGTGAATTGGTATGTTGCTCTTTGTTTGTATTTCAGAAAATTGAATTTTTATTTCTTTTTATTGGGAGTATTTACTTGCGACTTTTTAATTTCATAATGTATTATGTTTCACTTACGGGGCACTAGGTGAAAGACTACTTTATTTATATGTGGAATTTGAAATGTAATCAATTGGCATGGTGTTTGTCATTGATGTATTAGATTCAAAAGATTGAGTTCCTTTTTCTCACTATAAATGGGAGTTGTGTCGTTTGGTTCTCATAACTAATAATTTATTAGGTTTCACATGGTGCCCACTAGGTGAATTTTAATTTTAAAACATTTTATGTTGTATATATATTTAATAAGTACTAGTACATTGATGTAATTTTGGCATTGTTGGATTGGCATCGCTCTCCTTGTTTGAAATTTAAAGGGTGGTCTTAAATTTGATTTTTTTTTGACACAATGTGTACATGGGTGTTATCTTTTTTGAATTGTTGATTACAAAGTTGTTATTACTTGAAAATAACATAATTGAAAAATATTGGAATGTGATATTCATGTAAAAAATTATCATTAATTTGTTGAATCTGGTGGTCATTAAGTGAAATTCATTCTGTCCATTGCATAAAGTCCTAAATTAAAATTTTAGTTTTAAATTAATTAAACATTTTTAAAGGTGTATATTAAAAAAATCCCAAAATATGTCATAAAAATAATTTTTAAATTATTTTTTAATGTCAAAATTGCTTTTAATGATCATCTTTAAAGTGTAAATTACATTTTTTTATTCATTGGATTGATTCCAAATTTTTATGATATGTACATAATGCATAATAAATTTATTTTAAAAAATATTATTTATATTTTTCATTTTTATTTTACAATCCAAAATTCAAAAAATTAAGTAGTGATTATGATTACTAATGGTACATGATTATATTTTCAACTTGAATAAGAAAGAAATTATATTAAAAATTATAACATATATGCACCAAATATATAGTAATTAACTTTTGAATTTAAGAAATATGAATTGGTTTTTTATATGTGTTTCTTTATACATGGATTTGTGTGTATGGTTTTTATTTGGGATTATAAATATTCAATATATGATATATTACAGCAATAGGAACATATAAGCAAAAAAATTGCTAGAAAAAATTTAACCAAAAAAAATTACGAACTTTTGAATGGCCTAAATTGGGCCATATTTTCATAAGTTTATATCATAATCAATTTTTGATGGATTTCAGTTTTTTTTTCTTTTAAAAGTTGTCTAAAATGGTTTCTCTTCATATGAACTTCTAAAGTTCATTAACCATCATATAATTCCCCATTTAACCAATGATATCATAGTAGACTACCATTTTAACACTATTGTATGGACTTTTAAAGAGTGGTGTATATATTGAAAATGATTCACCCTAGCTTGCAACCACCCACCATGGTTGTTTTTCCTTTTTAGTCACCTTTACCTTTGGTTGGCTAAACAAGATGTCAAGTTCATCCAAATCATAATTCCATGCTTGCTTTTGGTCTTCACATTCAAGTCTTGTAATGTTCACACAAATAATCATACAAACTTCTCTTCACAAAATGCATAACCTCTCTAAAATTACAACTTTGTCCAATGACAAGATTATCACGAGATTATTTTAGGCTACAAAGCCATTGGATTCTTTTTGGATTTCATACCATACTTAAATGAAGATCAATATTTCCTCCTAAAAGCATACCAAAGGGTGGAAGCACATTAAGGTGGGTTTAAAAGGACCTCATAAAATCCATTTTAACAATTTTCAATTTTTCAATTTGTAATTCATTCTAATTTATGTGTTTAAATGATGGAATGTGATTCATCAGCAATGACTTCAAGTATCAAAACATAATTACAAAAAAGCGTAGCAATGAAATCAAATTCCTAAGGGACTTTTGTAGGTACTACAAAATCTTTGATGTAGTTTTTGAAATGCACCACAAGACATATCTATAGTCAAGAATTTATGTGTATTGGATATATGAATGCAACCCAAGATTGAATCAAATCAGTTTTCTCTTTTGGTTTCAAACATTTGAAAAGAAGATGAGGTTGTTAAGAATTTTTTATTTTTATGATTATAATGTTTGGAACTTTATTTTGATAAATCAATGAAAGACAAAATATAATAAAGCTACCCAGAATAATTTATCATGAATGTTAATCAAGTTTTCTTTGACATCCATTTCCCTTCAACATATCTAAAATTAGCAAAAAAATCTTTTATATTTTTTCCATTATGAACTTTCATAATGTGTCATTTTTGTTCCATCCTAATGTGTTTTCACCCCAAAATACATTACCCTCTAAAAGTCCAAAATTGGTAAATACAAACCATTACACCCTTTCAAACCACAAAATTGTCACATGCCAAAAAGTCATTAGATTTTTTTGAATTTCATACCAAACAGAATTGAAATTTTGGATTGGAAGTTGAAATGATTCCCAAACAATGTAATGAGGATCTAAAAGTTCAAACAAAGTCAAATGGGCAATTCATTGAACCCTTAATTGATCATGGTAAACTTTTGTTGGCCCTCAAATTGTGCATAACATTCTTCAAATGGCCATAACAAAGTTCATATGGATGACAAACCTTATTTGACATAATCAAACCCCATTTGGTTTAATCATACCTTAATTGGTGAAAAATCAAAGATCAAATTGAAAAACCAAATTTGTAACTATTGAAAATAGGCCCTAATTAATGAAAACAAAGTTGAAATGATGATTTCAAATATAAAATTACAAAAATAGACCTACAATTGGTGAAAACAAGCTTGAAGTGATGGTTTCAAATGTCCCATTGAAGAATTAAACTTTTAATTGGTGAAAATAGACCTAAAATGGTTAAATTAAAGATTTCATTTAAGAACTAAACCTCTAATTGATGAAAATAAACTTGAAATCATGGTCTTAGATATCCCATTTACAAATTAAGACCTCTAATTGGTGAAAATGAACCTTTATTTAATTAAAATGGACTTAAAATGATGGCCTTCAATATCCCATTTAAAAACTAAACCAACTATTGTGATTACAGTTGTAAGCTTTTTGCAATGATGACAATATGTCAACCAAGAAAATAAGCTCCAAAATTTTTCTAATGCTTGAAGAAATCTTGAAAACAACAACCTAAAGAAAGTTTGTAGAAACCCTAGAAACATTCTAAGAAAAAGGGGTGCTTTGCAAGTGGCCTTGCAATTCAATTTTTGAGTTACATCAGACACATGCAACTCACTGTATTTATATGTTGTGAATGTTATTGAACAAGTTGTAAGAGTTGCAAAAGTTATAACTCACCATATATATGGTGCAACTCATTACAACTCAATTATAACTTTGTTGCAATAACTCCTTTTCAACTACTATGCAACTCCCCCATGACTATGATCATAATGTCATGCTAACGTCATTTTTCATTCATCCATCAAATTTTAACACGTGGCATTATGAGGATTTTTCATGATTTTTTTGAAATATTGATATCCATTATCCATTATGATTATTTGTTTTAGATGGTCTTGGATTATGACATGTGGCACAATCAAAAGTTGCCACATGGCATATTAATTGAATTTTGGAAACAAATATATATGTACTTAGGTAGGTCAATACATAGCCATAGGTAGGTAATAGCTCCAACCTACCTTTTTACCTACCTACTTATCTAACTACTTATTTACTGTCTAGGTAGGTAAAAAAGTAGGACCTATTTATTTAGGTAGGCAAGTCGGCAGGTGGGAAGGTAAAATACTAAAAGAATAGGTGAACTAAATAGTAGCCACATAAGTTTTTTTAATTTGTTATGTGTTTTGCCTTTAGGGTTAAACTTTTATGAACTCATCCCAACATGGCACATGTATGTTAATGTGAAAATGCAAGAGGAAACACCTCCTTTATATAGTTTGTGAAATGAGATATTGAAAACAAAACATATGGGTTAAATCTTTTAGTGGCACCCTAGTTGCAATTGAGTTGTAACTAAAATAAATAAATTTCCCACATGTTTTTTGTTTGATTTTAATTTTTAATTAATTTGAAATTTATAATTAATCATTTGACATATTTATTTTGAATTTAATATATGATAATTAATTATCTATATTTATTATATGAATTGATTAATATAATTCAGATAATTAGTTAATTGATTGATTGAAATAATTAATTACCAAATAAGTATCAGATAATTAATTATCAAAATAAATATTAGATGATTAATTATTTAAATAACTATTAGATAATTGATGATTTGAATTCAAATAAAATTCAATAATTATTCACCTACATTAACAAAGTTTGTTATATAAAATTATTTGAATTAATTAATTAAATTTATATGATTAGTTACTGAGTTTAAGTAATTAGTTATTAATTATTTACCATCTTAATTAATTAATTAATTAATAATTAATCAAATTTAATTAATGAATACATATGAATAGTTTATTATTTAGTTTACTTAATTAATTCATGGTAATTAAGTGTATTACATATTAATTAATAATTTAAAAATTAGTAACAAATAATTCATTTTGAAATATTAAATAATAAACATGAATTTGAATAAAAGACATTGAGGTATATAAAGACATATTCATATGTGCACCCTTATTGAACATTTAATAAAATATACACATTGCTTTTAATTTCAATCCAAAAATAGACTTTCACCTTTTTGAAATTCTATGGTTTGATATGTATGTATACCTAACATAGTATTGTGAATTTCAATGAAATGAAATATTATTAACACATCAATTGAACATCAATCACAAAAAATAGGACTATAATATTTACTACATTATTTAAAATTTTTAATTTAATAATTATGAAAATGAATTATTTTGATTAATTAATTCAATAAAAGAATCGACTCATATCAATGAAACATTTATTAATCTAGTTTAGAAAAGTTTAAAATGTATTCATAAACACTTAAATACACCATTCTAATCTAATTGAAGGCTTGCATTTACACTTTCAATGAATTGCACAATCCATAAATCTTTTTATAGTACAAATTACCACATAGTTGACAACTAATTTTAAATGAGTTAAACATTCTATTTCCAAAATAATGGACAAGTAGTTGTTGTGTTGTGAAACCATGGTGGCACATTTAGTTATAGCTTAGTTGTAAAATTAACCAATTTAATTGATTTTTAGTTGTAAACAAGTTGCAAGTTTCAAATGTTATGGACCTTTACCTAACTATACACATGGCATGATCTTACGCATCAACATCGTACGTCAATTGCAAAATAGTTATTCACTTTGTGTTAAAGCTACACTAATTGCAACATAGTTGAGATTAACCACTTCGTTACAACTTGTGATCATGGTCAAATTGTGGTTGACTATCACCATATATACTTTGCGTACATATGCCCGTAAAGAGTCTAAATTGCAACTAAATTACAACTATGAATATTATGACGTGGCATTTTAATTTTAATTTTAATTCATCGTATTTCCATATTGTAATTGTACATTAATTGCATAGTAATTTTCGTCATGATCCAATTGCATGCCAATCTAGTCTCTATAGACATGATTTCTCATAGTGAAATGATTTGTAAACAATCTAAATAAAACCTAAAATAGCTTAAAGATAACTCATCCTAGTTTTTTTTGGGCTCAAAAAGGCCTCATGCAATGGGTTCATTCTATGCCAACCATAAAATTTGCAAAAACAAGAAAAAAAAACTAAAAGAAATGTTCACCTTTGAAAAAAGATTGAAGAAAGCCTAAGCTTTGTTTGGGCCATGACCTTCACATACCTTCATGAGGGCATGAGTGGGCACAATTAAAAACACAAACTAGGGACCAAACTAGTTTTTGCACCAAAATTGGTGCAAAAACCAATTTGGGTCCCTTCATTTTCATTTAAAATTTTTGTGTCCCTTTTCATGCCCAAATTACACATTTTGGTCCCCACTTTGATAGACTTTATGGATAACTTTATTGTTTCATTTTCCTTATTTATGGGTGAGGATTGAGAAATAATTGTACACCATGTTGAATGTGAAACAATATTGTAGGCCCAAAGAGAGGGTGTGGATGGAACTATTTTAAGGCTCTTACAATGCAAGCATTCCAAAATCTAGAGTCCTAACTACACTTCCACCACTAATTGTGAGCTTAACATGATCTATGTGTGGGTCAAGAACAAGTTCAATAAACATTCAAAAATGATGAGAATAATGATTGGAAGTTGCAAAATAATATTACTAATAATCCGTACATAGATTATTGGTTTTTAATTTCACAAAATCCAACCAAACTTTCAATGTTGAAAACCATACATTTTTTCAATAAAATGTATGGTTTTTTTGTGGCACATATAATAATATTATTTCATTTTGACGTGAGTTTGTGGCCTATATTGCATTAATGTCAAATTGTAATACTAGTGTAAATTTATTCCTATGAACTAGAACTATCACTTGCATGTAAAATCCATAATGTTTTCCACATAAAATTTTAAGGAAATTCATTTAAAATCAAGTTCTCTAATAACTGCTGAAACCTATATATGCTAGAAATAGAGGTATTAGTTGAACCAATTTTTTTTAGTAAAAAATAATAATAAAATATATGAAGACATGTTTATATATAAAAACACATGGTAAATTGGAAGGGAAATTCAATAGACATGTTGCCACCTAGGAGAAGGAAGGAAATTTTTATACAACATTTTTTAGATTTATATATATGAAGGACAATAGAGTTATCCATAAAGTCACCCTATTTTCACTCTTTTTTTGGGCCTCTTAAATTCGCCCCCTATTCCTTCTTTTAGTCATATCTGCAAAGTAAGGAAATTTTATTAAATCTCAATATGAAATGTTGAAACTCAACATTTAATGCACAAGGTTGAAAAATAATTGGAGAACTTGTATAGGTAGGAGTAGCAAAAATATATATATAATAGCAGTGGAGGCACTTAGGAAAAAGGAAAGACAAGATTAAACTTTGTTTACCACCAAAATTAATGGTTTTCTGAGTTTCAACCCACGGTGAATGCTAATATACTTTTTTGCATTTAAAAAAAAATCACCCTATGTATGATCAAACTTAGGGTTCTAGTGCTATGTTTTCCTTAGTTTATGGATAACTCTAATAAATGATTATGATTCTTTACAAACTTGTAAACTTATAATCATTACTTGTTATGATTCTTTGTAAACTTGCAAGGAATGTGGCTTGTGGGCATAGAGTTAAAATATGCCTTGAAGTTGGTGAAAAGAATTGAAAGGTGGCAATTGTATTAAAAAGTTGATGAAAATAGAAGGTGCATGGAAAATTTAGAAGAGGCTAGGGTACAAGTTTTTGTGTTTATAGTTTTCTTGAAGATAAGCACACAAAAAAAAAACATATGTGCACAATATTTAAATAGGGTTGAAACACCTCCTTGGAATTTGTGGTTGGGCAACAAATTTTGTATATTATGTAAGTTTGGCTAAACATAGATGTACAAATGTGTTGCATGTGTTTTCAATGAAATTTTTTATTGACTAATTGTTGTTTAGTTGCATTGAAAGTTTTGAAATGTTACTTATGTAAGTACAAAACAAAGAAATGAAGAAAATTGGTGCTTTGAGTGATTAAACATAAATTTCATGAGCATGAAAACTATTGCGACCAAATATTTTCATAATGCACAAAAACTAGGAAAAGCTAAAACAAAAAAAATCTAAATTTAAATCAAGATCACATGCAACACAATGAAAGACCATGAAACATTCAAGAAAAGTACACAAACAAGACTTTATTGATTAACATAGAATGATTGGAATCATTTTTTTAAAAAAAGGCTAACTTGCATAAGATTCTAACTTAGATTAATGTTGAACAAATTAAAATAATGAAGGAAATTACTTTTATTATACATGTTTGAGGATTTAACCCAAGGAGCTTCCATGGGGGCTTCCATATGGCCCATCGTCCAAGGAAGCTTCTTGAAAATCTTTTTTATTACACATTATGGATGAAAATTTTCATCCATAAATGATGATGATTGGGATGATGCTAATGTTGATCTTCACAAAATATTTTAAATAAATTATCTTAAATGTCTTGTTAGTCGTTTAATGAACTATTGTGGAATGTCATATGTGACATCACTTCCCCTTTTAACAATGAGTTCCATGAAAAATGACCTTGGGCTTGTTTAAAACCATCATATTGGTATGAGATCATAAAGCTCTTTAGGATTTAAAATGATTGGAAGTGTAGTTTAACAAGTCTTCCCATTCTATAAACACCACCCTGTTAGTGAAATGGCTTTTAAATGGACTATTGTTAAATTTTTAGAATAAAACTTTGAAAGCCTTTGTAAATCATGGACAAAAGGCCTTTCTACTTATTGTTGAGTTTATTCTATCGTTTCCTAGGGATTTTAGGGTTATTTATTTTCCTCTAGCATTCACCTTTTTGTATGAAAAGGAAAGGTGTCACAACTTCACAATCAAGATCTAAATCCCAATTAGATCCCAAGGGACTTTGAGATTGGTAATGTGCAACTGATAGTCATTTCCCATTATTTTCTTTAAACTTACATTATCAGATGACATTGCATTAATACTCAAAACCCTTTGTTGTTTTGTAAAGTAATCTCCATCTAATTGTGTTAGGATACTAAAAATGTTTGTAATCTTGTCCATTTGTATTGTTGTAAATTAACAACTCAACATTAAAGGAAGTTTAATGTTTTCTTTTGAAGGATATAACATGTTGATTTGTCTTTTTCTTTCACAAGATTTTGGATTCTACATTAATTTGATGTTATTTTCATGGATATCGTAAACTTGTAGTTGTTCTTCTTGACAAAATGTGAAATGCCTCATCAACCTTCTTGCCCATATCACCTCCCTTTAAGTCACATTGCAAATCACATCCTTTGTTGTTCACAATAACAAAAGAAGTCACTAGAATTAAAATTCCCCATAGGTACGGTATGAACAAAACTTAGTTATTATGAATTTCCCATCCATCAAATCTCTAGCAAAATCAACATTTGAATATGTTGTAATCAAGTTTGGAACCCAGTACCAATTAGAGTATTGGTGATTTCAGCACCCCATTTTTAGTTTCCAAAAAATTTAATAAATTGCCTTAAAAAAAATTCACCATTCATTTTTTTGGTTTTGTCAAGCTTTCTATTACTTTCATTTCATTAGTTTCTATGTATTCAATATTTTCTCCAATTTTTAATATTTAGGTGAAATTTTTAAACAATGGAGTTCTGTTGCATGTTTTTTATCTTATCTTTTCTTGTGATATGGAATTGAAGAGTGTTTGAACTTGTATGCTTTGCTTTGTGAAATCCAATCCTAAAGTAGGCAAATCTAATTTCTCAAATTTCTTAATTATTAGGCAAAATGGTTCAAAATTTCTTCAAAAAATCAACATTTTTCCAAAATTTCCAAGAATTTTAGGCACATTCAATTTTAATTTATTTATGCCAAATCCGTGGGTAGGGTGCCTTGATAATATATACCCTAATCAGAAGTTCCTTGTAAATAATTGAAGATCCTTTCACATTGAGTAACATTCAAAATTTTGTTTGATCTAGTCATGAGTTTTAATTGCAACACTAGTCATTGCATATGAAATCTGAGGATGTGTTGGGATTCTATAGACATTATGCATCGTATTGTTTCCAAATAAGAAAATGGTTAATTGATTTCATCATTTGGACACTTATTGAGCATTTGAGGTGAATGTTGGGATTAGAGGGTGAACTAAGGGTCCATTTTTATGTGGGCCCACTGGGTCACCATACCCAATGCCAACCACTAAAGAATATATGCAAAATGTCTCCATACCTTTTTTTTTCCACTATTTCACCATGTGTTGCGATTTATCTTTTGATTTTTAGACATTTTGAACACTTGACAACTTTAAAAGTGTGGCATTAGCAACAACCCATTCATTTAATCATCACATGTCAATTTAAAGGGAAAAAAAAATAGTGCTGCTATAGAAAGTCTGGTGGGTGTTTGGGAAGAGCAATTAGAATGCCAAGGAATGTCCAAAAAATAATAGGCCACCAGGTGACACTATTGAAATGGAAACATTGCTCAATCACGATTTCCAAGATAATAGCTGGTGGGTTGGGCCAACTGGAAACTAACCCTCACTGCTAGAGTCAAGTTTTCTGTCCAAGACTCTTGTCTATTGTAATGGGCCTTTTCAATCCACAACACTCTTTAGATAGATGGTGTTTTGTTGGCTCACCAAATCCACATGTGTCAATGTGCAATTTGAGTTGAGATGGCAAGGAGAAAAACACATATCTAGACCAAGGGTTTTTTTTTTCCCTTCTTCTTTTTATATTTTGATATTAAAAATATTTGGCGACTTTTTCCTGAAATAATTTTTTTTTAATTAGTCAAAACAGTTTGTCAAGAATATTACAAACTTTGCCTCCAAAAAAAAAAAACCAGTCACTGATCTGGACTTATAAACACAAAAAACACCAACACAAAAACATTTGTTACAAAACCCCCTCTCCTTCCACCGACCTACCCACCCACCCACACTCTTCAGCAACAAGGGGTGTGTCACACACTATGGCCTTGCCATTTGCATTAAAAAGTATCTTAAGGCAAAAGAAGAATAATGGAAACACTCAAATATTTCACCATGCAAAAATATAATCTTCAAAAAAATCCTCCAAAAGAAACCAAACTCCTTCACGATATTATAACTCCCTAATAACTAATCTCAAGTTTCAACACAAGCCAAAATATGATCTTTCAAAAATCCTCATATAAAAATAGACCTACTATTACCTAGGGGCCAAAACCCCTTAAGCTACTATACTCTAGAATGAATCTAAACACAATATCCTTGCCTAAGGCCTTGGTAGGCAAGGCCAACAAAGAAGAAGAGAAGACAATTTCCTTATCCACTAGTGTAAAATTCTCCAGAGGTAGGATAGCAGATTTGATTCAGATTCCAGTGTGGTGGTTGATATATATATGCCTTGATAGTCAACCAACCCCCAAACCAACCAACCAACCAGTCTCTGCTGCTGCTGCTGCAGCTCCAGTGGTAAAGAAGAAGAAGAGGAACCAACAACAACAACAGGAGCATCCTGCCAACCACACCACTGCCAGCCAGCCAGCAAGCCCAGTCTTTGGTTTGCAGTTTTAACTCATTTTCCAATCTGACAACCAAAGCTTTTTCATGTGATGAAGGCAAACATTTGCAGTTATTGTCGGCCAACAATTTTGGCCGTTTACAAACCGTTCCTCCAACGAGCTGCATGCCGTCTTTACTTTTTATTTATTTTACACACTTTTGCGGTGTTTACCCCACTTCATTGTATCATGCACTTCTTCTCTTACATCATCATGGGTTGTTGCCGTACTTGCAAAAGATTTGTGTTCGACAAGGCTCAGAACTATGGTGTTGCTACGCGCTTTGCCATTTGTCACCTTCCTCAAAACCTGTTGTCTCTGACTGGTCTGGAAGTGCCATGATGTTGGCCATGCTGTTTATGTTTTCCTTTGGTTTACACTCCCCTCCCCCCCCCCTCCCCCGCCCTGTTTACACCCACTTTTCTATATCACGGTCAGTTGCCATACTTTGCAAACGATTTCTATTCAGCAGTGTGGGTTTAGGGTGTTGCTGATTTTTGCCATTTGTTGCCTTCCTCATGACCTGTTGGCTCTGACTGGTTGGGAAGTGCATGATGTTCCTGTTTTACTTTGGTTTACACTTGCCCCCCCTTGTATACACCCACTTCTCTATATCATGGTTGCCCTACTTTGCAAATGTTTCTGTCCATTAGTGTGAGAGGAGGGTGTTGACCATTTTGCCATTTGTTGCCCTCCTCAAAACCTGTTGGTTCTGACTGGTCTGGAAGTGCATGATGTTCATGTTTTACTACCCCCCCATTTACATCTATATCATGGTTGCCGTACTTTGCAAACATTTCTGTCTGGCAGTGTGAGAGACGATGGTGTTGCCCATTTTGCCATTTGTCACCTTCCTGGAAACCTGTTGGCTCTGACTGGTCTGCAAGTGCATGATGTTCCGTTTACTTTTTTAGTTTTCTGGGGAGAGTCATTTATTTTATTCCCCCCTCAGGAAATGTAGCTTGAAAGAAAGGGAACAATTTAATTATTACTTGACTCATTTGAGAGGTGTGTAGAAAATGGCAACATGGTTGGTTCTTCTGCATTGGACAGTTCTCAGTTGCACTGCCCTAAAACTCAGATTGGGAATAAAATATTTTGGGAAAAAAATATTAAACAAGGGGTGTGTCACACTGTGGCCTTGCCATTTACATTAAAAAGGATCTTAAGGCAAAAGAAGAATTATGGAAACTCAAATATTTCACCATGCAAGAATATAATCTTCAAAAAATCCTTTAAAAGAAACCAAAACCCTTCAAAATATTATAACTCTATAACTAATCTCAAGTTTCAACACAAGCCAAAATATGATCTTTCAAAAATCCTCATATAAAAATAGACCTATTATTACCTAGGGGTCAAAATCCCTTAAGCTACTATACTCTATAATGAATCTAAACACAATATCCTTGCCTTGGTAGGCAAGGCGAATAAAATAATGAAATGAAGAAAGCAATGGAATTGAGCATTTATTGTTCTTTTTTATTAGGATATCACTTACTTTATAATTTTTTAACACTTATGGTACAACTATTTACAGGTCTAACTTGAGCACACTAGAGAGAGTGAGAAAGTATAATTAGTGTACCACCCAAGGTGGCACATGCAACAATCATATTACTAGAAAGCAGTTCTCAAGTGCATTTGAGAGCTGAAAAATGAATGACAAAGTGGAGTCACCTTGAGAGCTAATATCACATAAATGAAACCTTAGCCCCAAAGCCCTTGGGTGGGGTCCTTTGTACATTTGTGGTCATCTCCAATAATGAAGTGGGTAACAACCTCTTGGTCAGGGTTCTTTTTTTCTTTTTTTTCAATTTTCAGATATCTAAAATTTGGCAAAGTTCTCCAAAAAAATAGTAAAATTTACACTAGAAAGAAAAATCCAAAATTTCCCCTTTTTTTTTGTAAAACTGAAAAAAATTCAAAAGAAAAATAAATTTGCTTTTTGGTAGTCATTTTGGCTTTTAGAACTTTAATATGGAATCCCATTTGTAAGCAGCCCATACCTTCATTTGAAAGAAGCATATAAATCACATTCACAACTTCAGTCACCTCTCTCCTCCAGTCTCAACCAGTTGTAAAACTAAACCCTCCAGAACTGGGATTGGGTTTGATTTTTGGAACTGGAATCACAACAGGTTTATTTTAAAGAACTGAACCCATATCTAGATTCCAGGTTCTACATATTTATGTGTGGAACTAGAACCAGCATTGAAAAAAGGACAAGAACTGAGGACTAATCAGCAGTTCCAATGGTTCCAATCTGAGTAACCCGAAATCAAACCAAAACTAGGTCTGATGTTCAAAATCAAAAAAATTAAATCAAAATCAAAATAATAAATAAATAAAATTTGAAGAATCAAACTCAGAATTGGATTCCTGATTTCATTTATGTGTGGAATTGAAACTGTTTCAGTTTTTTAGAACTGGAGGTTCTTCATAAAAGTAAAGAACCACCAAACACAATGTTATCAAGTATCAACACCGGTAGCAAGGACCCTACCAATCTGGTATGAGCTGAACATAATAACAACGTTAAATGTACACCAACATGATAAGGACCTGAGGTAATACCAACCTTGTACCAATTTTATATGATTCACAACACCAGGTATCATCCTGTTTCACACAGGAGCCAAAAATCTGTTTTGGACTCAATACAGAGGACCAGACTGCTATGAAAGAGTTTTTTTAAGTACCCAAAACCAGGAAGCAAACACCCAACACTCTTATCAACTACCAACACTGGTAGCCAGTACCCTACCAATCTGGTATGAGCTGAGGCAATACCACCAACCTTATACATACACCAACCTGATAAGGACTTGAGGGTAATACCAACCTTGTACCAATTTTATATGAGTCTCAATACCAGGTATCCTCCTGCTTCACAGTAGCCAAAAATCAGTTTTGGACTCAATATACCAGGACCAGACTGCTATGAAAGTTTTCAAGAGTACCCAACACCAGTCAGTACCAGCTGGTATGCACCGTCCACTGGATGCCCATTATTACTCAGCTGTGGATGAACCTCAACTGAGTAAATATTTGGTTTCACCTTGGTAATCAATTTTGTAACAAATAGGTCTCCTCTGTAGGTAGATAGGTAGGAAAATAGGTGACTACTAGGTAAATATGTAGACAGTTTACACTTGGGTAAGGGCTGTTTTTACTACCTACCTGCTTACTAGCAACCTGCTTGTGGGGCTGTTCTTAGTAGGTAGGTAGAAAACAAAAAGCAACTGAACCAACCACCATGTTTAGATAATGAACTGGAACTCAACAGAAAACTGTTTCCTGACCACTTGCCATTCATCCTCCATGGTGCACTGGTGGGTGCTGGTTCACTGTGGCCTTTGGTAACAGCTACCAACAGGCTGGTGTGACCCAGCACCAAAAATAGAAGCTGGTCGTTGAACTGGATGGCTCTTTTTTTTTTTCCTTTGAAATATGGCGACTTTGGGCCTTTGGCCATAATTTGAAAATAATCAGAAAATTTGCCAGATTTTCATATCATGTGCAAGTAGCTAGCCAGCAACATAGAAGGATGCTTAGATTTTTTCAACTTAATAATTTAATTATAGCCAAATTTGGCTAATTTACCTATTGATGGTCCCCACCTTAAACTACATCACAAAATTGCTAGAAAAAACATTGAGGAGGAGGTCCTTTTCATATTGATGTCCACACTGTGTTTTTGGGCATTTGTTCATATCCTTGTTTTAATTAAAAATTCTAAAGAAAAATTCCACCTTGAGTAAGGAATATAATTACCTATGTATCTGTTATTTTTCTTTATATATTGTCATTACATATAATGGTTTTCTTGAGCCGGCATGTTCCCCCTCCCCCCCACCCCCCTCCCCCCCCCCCCCCCCCCCCCCCCC
>Ga0116227_10003441_pt1 | contig 35160 bp, 38 predicted proteins | sample S1TSphgellanicum_FD_89693 | JGI IMG/M metagenome (GOLD analysis project Ga0116227, IMG submission 89693) | Host-associated microbial communities from peat moss isolated from Minnesota, USA - S1T2_Fb - Sphagnum magellanicum MG | ecosystem: Host-associated > Plants > Peat moss > Unclassified...
ATTTCTTGAAAATATTGCTTTTGAAATTTTTATAAATTTTTTTTTTTTTTTTTTTTTTTTGAAAAAAAGAGGGACCACTGATCGAATCCTGCTGACGCCACCCGCGCCGGCACCAGACCCGGCCCGTTATCCCCGCGGCGCTCCCCCCCTTTCTCCTCCTCCTCTCCTTCTCCGCGCGCTTCGCGCTCCTCGTCGTCGTCGTCGCGCTCGTCTTCGATCGCGCGGGGATTCCCGATTTTTGTTCCTGCAATTCAGCGCCATGGGCGAATTGTGCACCACCCCAACACTCGCAACTGTTGCTGTGACGCCGCCTAACAAGTACCTTTGCATCATATTATATACACTTACTTGCATGAGCTCTCTCACGTTTTAGTGGGCCGAAGAATTCTCGTGGCAAAAGATCTCCCTGACCACCACCACCACCACCACCACCACCACCACCACCAGGACCGGAGAAGCCGAAAGAACAGGCGACTTTGACATCTAGCTAATTGCTGCTTTTGCACTCTTCTCTCGCGCTTTTCCGGAACTATAATGGTACTGTTGCATAGAAGAAACGCGATTTTAGAGACATGATGATGCTCGCACGGATCATGATCTCGACTTCTTATTTATAACTATACCGCGAGGAATGAGAGTGCAGGAATAGAATCCAAAAGTTGGGATTTTTTTCACCTGAAATTATAGATCTCGTGAGCACTAGGTTAGAGTAAGTCTAGTAGCCAAGTTCTGGATTCCTCGTGCTGCTGAACTGCGGTCTGCCAGAATTTGTGGATTGAAATCTTCATCTTGTTCAGCGATTTCCGTCAAACTTATTTCTGGAGAACTAGACTTGTAGGATCAGACCCATGTGGATTTGATCGACTGCCGCGTGCAGGCCGGCGCTAGCTGTGCAGCAGAGACGGTTCTCAGGGATCAGTTGGAGGATCGAGCCGCTTGGTGTGTGTGTTTGTTTGTTGACGCATCATGCAGGTACGTCCGTAAGTACTTGAGAGATCCTAACTGCTAGCAGGAATGTGAAGCCGCTTTCTTTGTTTCGAAACTTTGAGGCCGGTGCAGTACTAGTATGTTCTTTCTAGAAAACAGCTTCAATGGGGTGATTTGACAGAGCAACTGATGAGATCAGAACGCGACCTCATCCGGAGTTGCATTCATCTCCAATCAACAAACTTCATGGAAATCAGCTAATTCTTCAGCACCGATCCAGGAATCTAAACCCATCTCGAGTAATAAGAATTTTATTCAAAATTGCAGGAGGAACAGCAGCAGCAGCAGCAGCAGAAGGACACGAAACAAGACACGGTCCCGTCGAACATCAAGTACGAGGAGGTGAAAATCCTCACTTATATAGGATTACTGCAAACAGCTTCTCTTTGTTTCCTTTGAAAAATTCTGTTCCTCAAATCAGCTCTTCCATCAAACACAATTCACAGGGTGGTGCACCAAGTTGTGAATAAATTCCCAGAACTCTTCATATTTACTCATGTGTTCTGGATCCCAAGTGAGAGCTCCACTGGGCACACAATCTTATTAATTGCTACATGGATTATTAGTCCGGGAGTTTGGTTTCGGAGAGATCAGAGCTTGAAATTAGGTGCAGGATCCTGAGCTCTAAGACTTTCTACAAGACCAGTTTCAGGTCCTAAAGTACCATTTTCCTGAACTTCCTAGCTAGAGCTGAGCTCTCTACTACAAAAAGTGTTTTTGAATTTGTGTTACAAAACGTCTGTGCAGGAGTTTATAACAAGAAGGGGTTTGAAACTCTTCACTTGTCGATGGCTACCAACAACTCAAGACATCAAGGCTCTTGTATTCCTATGTCATGGTACAAATCCTTCCAAACCCATAATTCTTTTTCCTAATCCTCTCTGAGAGAGAGAGAGAGAGAGCTTCTCCCCTCACAGAGAGCGCTTCTCCACAGAAGAGCTTCTCCATAGTAACCCTCAAGCATACAGAAACCCAAGCCCACATGAACTGGAACCGCAAGGTCAGGTCTAGTAGCAAAGCAATATCTGGCCCAGTTACTTATGTGGTACTGAGTTCTGACCCCTGTTAGTTATGTGGACCTGTGGTTGTTTGTGAACAAACCAGGGTATGGTGCGGAGACCAGCATCCTAATGAAAGGTAATTTTTTTTTTTTTACAAATTAAAAAAACCCTAAAGAAATTGAACAGAAAAAAAAATTCAAAAAAAATTTGGATGCCCAAAAAAAAAAAAAAAAAACTTGGATTTTCCAGTCCTGCATTAGGATGAACTAGTAGTAGTAGGACATGAATTTTTTTGGATGAATTTTTTGGATGAATTTCTTTTTTTTCTTTCTTTCCAAGAGTGTTTTAACAGGGGATTCCAGTTCAATTCTGCCCCAACTGGTACTTAGGAGATATGTTGTGGCTTCCATTTTGCAGGGGCGGGTATCAGGCTGGCACAAGCCGGGTATGCAGTATTTGGGTTGGATGTGGAGGGGCATGGGAAGTCGGATGGATTGCATGCCTACATACCCAGTTTCAATAACATTGTGGATGATACTATTTCCTACTTCAAGAGTGTCAGAGGTTTGTTCATTCATTCATCTCCTTTGGGAACTTTGGGAACTCAGTTGTTGTGCATGTGGATGAACTCAGGAAGTTCATCCACCAATTGAGTCATAATGGGGTTGTGAATATGGAAACTAACCACCATGGTTAGCTAGGGAACTGGAACCCAACAGAAAAACTGTTTCCTGACCACTTACCATCCATCCATCCATCCATCCTTCATGGGTGCTAACTAGTTCACTCTGGCACTAACTGGCCTATTGGGTCTTTTAGTCTAAAAGTTCCCATATATTAGGTAGATAACCAAGAACCATGGTTAAATTTTTACGACTTAAAAAGAGGGGATCATAGGGTCTATCAATCTTGTATTGCGGAATTTAGACTCATGAAAATGAGTTGGTTAAGTGGTGCTCACATGGGAACATTGGGTTTAAATCTTTCATGAAACTGAAACTTGCTTTGCTTGCTTGCTTGCTTGCTTTGCAATTGCAATTGTAGAGCGAGAGGAGTACAAGAACAAGGCAAGGTTCTTGTATGGAGAGTCTATGGGCGGAGCCGTGGTCTTGTATATCCATTGGAAAGAACCACAAGAATGGAATGGAGCAATTCTAATCGCACCAATGTGCAAGGTAGGCTTATTTTGAGGCACTTACTTCCACAATGTGTTTGAGTAGGCGCACAAGAACCCTCACTCCTCATACGCCTCATGAAGTGAAGGCCAAAAGTGTTGTGCGGGTCTTTGAATTTCTAAAGAATCAACAGGTTCTGGTTCTTTGGCCCAAAAGAATCAGAATCAAAGAAACCGTCGGTTCCAATTCTTTCAAAAACCCTAAAAAGAACTGCGGTTTTCATGAAAGAACCAGAACAAAGAATCCATGGTTGTATGGTTGATTGTTTTGACTCTTTTGAAAACCGTGGACATATATGAAAGCTGGTTCTTTGAATATTTGAGAACCTGCAAGTGAGGATTAACAACTCTCTGTCTACTAGGGTCGAGCAGACACAGGGTCATTCTGTGTGTGATTCTATCTATCCACTGCAACATGCATACACACATTGAAATACACATCGGGTTTGGGTGTTGCAGATAGCTGAGAAGGTGAAGCCTCCTCGACTCATGGTAGCCATATTGATCAAGCTCGCCAACATCGTTCCAACCTGGAAAATTGTTCCAACCAAAGACATCATTGCCAATGCGATCAAAGATCCAGTGAAAAGGAAAGAGGTGAGATCTGATGTTCTATTTCCTGGTTTGAAATTTGGCGATACACTCATTTTGACATTGCTATAAATTCTCTTTTGTTGGTAATTTTGCCAGGAACCCTAAACCCTATCTATATACACAATTCAGGCTTGGCAGAATTATGCAGTAGACATACTGAAACATCTCTGAATCTCTATTCAAATCATACAGAAAACCATTCCAGAAAAGTGCATGCAAAGTGTGCCTCATGACACTATTTGCAAGTTGACCATTTTGGTTTTTTTTCTTCAATGCCAAATTCCATCTTCTAAATCACTACGGGAGAACATCATTTTGTTACAGATTCTGAAGAACCCATATCTTTATCGAGGCAAACCACGAGTGAAGACTGCTCTGGAATTGCTCAATGCGAGCATAGCTCTTGAAAAACGGCTTGACCAGGTTTGCTAACTGCTAGTAATTGTCTTCTCAATCTGTTGAAATGTGCAATTGAATCCAGGAGAAGCTTGTTGTGAGTGAACCCACTGTAAACACACTTTGTCAAACACGGTGTGTTCTCCAACCTCACAGAAACTTGTTGTGAGTGAACCTCACTGTGGTCATGTAATTGATTGTGGTTCCATAGCAAAAGGAGTTGAGGTCCATTACCTGTCATGAGTGAAGGCAGTAGTCATCTGGATTGATTGTGATCCCGCTGGATCCATACCAAAAAGTTGAGGTTGACAGATTGCCATGGGATGAACATCTTACTGGGTGCCAAATGCAACAGGTCACCATTCCATTTTTGCTGCTACAAGGGGAAGCTGACATGATTACTGACCCGGAGATCAGTAAAGAGCTCTACAAGTCTGCCAAGAGCCCCGACAAGGAGATCAAGCTGTATCCAGGGATGTGGCATAGCTTGTTATTGGGTGAGTCAGATGAGGATGTCAACCTTGTGTTTAATGACATCTTCCAATGGCTCGATAAACGGAGCTCTGCAGGAAGCATCCAAGGAGGAGGCAGCCCATCACCCCATGAAGATGTCTCTCCTGTTGTCACTGACTCTTCTGGAGCTGCAGCTAAGCATGAAAACATTTAATTTCAAGCTTGATGATTTAGATCATCTGAAGAAGACATGAAACAAGTACAATCATAACCTTATGAGTGTCACTCACAAAGGATCAGAGCATCATCATGAAATGGCAGCGACTCAGGGCCAACATGATGGCTCCCTGATCACAACATCGCTGGAGTGTGTATGTAAGCAGATACTAATCTGCCCAAGATTTTTGGGCAAAAAAAATATACAAAGAATTCTGCATCCTGATTTTCTGTAGCACAGAAGAAGATTGTTATCTCTGCTCAAAATTTGTGGGCAAAGAATTATACAAAGAATCTGCATCCTGAATTTCTGTTGCAGCAGATGAGTTGATCGTAGCCTGCTCCTATTTTGATAAACAAGTACAGGAGACATCTGCATCCTGGGTACAGAATTCTGTTGTTGCTACCAGTTTTCTGGAGGTTGGAGAGCACACAACTGTGTTTGGGTTTCATTGAGATTTACCTCTTTGAAGGTGCAAATGCTGAAAACATGGATTTGAACAAGTTTCTTCCTCCTACATCATCTGGCTAAAGCCGATATGTTCAAGGTGCTGTGGAGTCATGAGAACAGCAGCTTCAGAAACCTCTTGCCTGAGAATCAGATATCCTTCAAGAAGGATTGACCACCCAAATGAATGAGAATCAGTAAACAATCATCAACTGAAATCAGTTGAATACAGTTCCAGAAACTTTACCCAAAATCTGAACCCTAAACAATCCCAAAAATCCTAAACCTTAAACCCACATGCAAATCCAGTTTTTTGCTTTCTTCCAGGTTTGAGGAACTAGTGTGGGATCAGACTTTGTGGTATTGGGTCCAGCAAATCCTCTTAGACACACATTCAAAGTCTCAAGGACTAAAAGAAATGTTCAACAAAAGAAAGAGTTTGTTCATCATGGCAGAGAAATGCGCTGGATTTGTGCTGAGAAAAGAGAGAGACAGGGACAGAGAGAGGTTGGGGGGGGGCAGGTGAAAATCCTTCTTCTTCATCACCAATTCTTGGATTTTTGAGGAAGGTCCTGAAGAATTCTTACTTGCTCCTGAAGCTCTGTGATCAGCTTAGTCCATTGAATCTTGCTTGCTCCTGAAGCCCTCTGATCAGCTTACTCATTCCATTGATTCTTGCTTGCTCCTGAAGCTCTTTTGATCAGCTTCCTCATTCCATTCTTTGCTCCTGAAGATCTCTGTTCAGCTTCATTACATTGACTCTTGCTTGCCTGCTCATCAAGACCTCTCATCGGCTTCATCCATTCGATTCTTGGTCGCTCCTGAAGCTCTCTGATCTCTAATATCTCCTCACAAATCACAAAAAACGCTCCAGAAACTCTCTGCAACCACAAAACCCTAATCACGGTTTCTTCCTTCAGGATCGACAACAAACAAAGCTTCATGATCAGCAGGAGCTTCGACAATGGATCAAGATCTTTAGAAACAATTGATCAAGATCTTCAACAAAGATAAGAATCATTCGAACGCCATCGTCGTAGTTCCGCTTCTTTCTTTCTTCATGCATTCTAGGGTTTCAAAAACCCTCGATCAATCCTCGACCACCACTAGCAGGTTCTTCAAGGATTTCTATCTTTCTTTTGGTTTTTAAATGCACGCGGATGTGATCGGATACTTACATCTGTTTTGATTCGAGAATTGATCTTCTTCTTCTCCGGGATTCTTCAAGAATATCTTCATTTCTTCTCTCTTCTATTATTGTTGTTGATTCGCAGATCGCGATAGCTGTTGTTGTTGCTACTTCTGGTGATTCTTTCATGGAACCAGCAGCAGGTTTGATAGAAGAATCCGACGAGGAGCTTCTTCTTGTCGAGTAATAATAACAAGTCTTCTTCTTCAACAACATGTCTGGATGGGAGCCTTCAGACTGGAATAGTAGCAGCAGCCTCGGAGGAGGAGCAGAAGCTGTAGGAGGAGGAGCAGCGGTGAGAAACTCGTTCTCTGAGATTGTCTCTTGGAAATCATCATCATGTCGATGGAATGCTGCTTGCTGTTTGTTTGTAGTGTTTTTCTTTCTGCTGCGCAAAGAGAGAGAGATGTGTGTCGAGAAACACATTCCTTGGATCAATTGTAACACTCTTGCGATGATGATGATGGCCGCCGTGTGCTGCTGCTGCTAGCAGGCGCAAGACAGTTTTGCCGATTTGGATTCCTTCGCAAGGAATGGCAAGACTCGCATGTTCTCCGTCGATACTTTGGAAAGGAATGCAAGCAAGGGCCATGGCTTGGTCACCTCCGTGGCTGCTGCCAACAACGTCTTGCTGGTCGGCACCAACAAAGGCTGGCTGGTTCACCATGACTTTGCAGGAACCGATTCCAATGGTACAAATCTTTTTTCTCTCTCTCTCAGATGACAGATTTGATAATTCTTGCCCATAGAGTTCACAAAACTAGGAAGGAAAAACTAGAGCTTGCCATGCATAACCCTAGCCTTTCATATCAGTAAAAACAAAGAAGTGATTCTGAGCAGCACAATCACATGAAGTTGATGATTGACTGCATTTTAGTGTGTGATTTGCATGCCCTAATTGACAATCTCTTGAAGAGCTTGAAGTTCTGAGCATTGATCTGAGGCTTTTTTTCAGTTAGAGAAAGATTTGTGCAACATGTGTCTGGTGGGTGGCATCACTGTTTCCCTTCTTCAGTTATGCTGCTCATGTGCTGTTTTTGAGCTGCTCAAAACCACTCACTCACTCAATCAATGCCTGGGTTTTTGGTGGGAATTGACAGAGCTGGATCTTAGCACCAGGGGTGTTGTAGATCAATGGATACACAAAGTATTCATAGATCCTGGTGGAAGGCACTCTCTTGCTACCATCTGCAGCAGTGTTACTGCAGATACTTATTACATTCATGGAAAGTGGAAAAAGCCTCGTGTGATCAGCAGACTGAAGGGCATGACAGTCAGTTCGGTGGCTTGGAATCGTCAACAAATCAATGAAGGCATGAATGATGACATTTTCTCCTTATTACCCTTTTTCTGATTTTGCTGTCACACATCTAATGCACACATCCTCAAGAACTTTGAATTCAAGAGTCAGTGATTAGGGTTCAAGGATCAATAATTGGAGGAGATTATTGTGCAAATCAGGGTCAAATGTTATGAATCTTTTGGAAGTTTATCATCATTTTTGTGGACTGCATATGCTCTTCTCTTCCTCTAGAGCTGTCAATGGCATGTGGGTTTTGTTTGCACTTTTGAATTCTTGTGTGATGATTCATCATGATTAGCTACGAACTGTTGGAAAGTCAGTGACTGATGATCTATCTCTGTGTGTGCCCAACTACAGCTTTCACACGAGAGGTCATTTTGGGGACCACCAATGGTCAACTGTATGAGACAGCAATAGAAGAGAAAGATAAAAAGGAGAAATATGTGAAGCTCCTGTTTGAGATCACCGAAGCTCCAGAGCCTTTTATTGGTGTACAGGTGACTACTGTCTGAACAAAGTGTACTCCCAGTTTACTGGTCATACCAGACAAAATTGCTCAGTAAGAGTGTTTCTAGGATTGCAGATACTCATTGTGCTTTAGTGTAATGCAGATGGAGACAGTGACCACAGGAACTGCAGTGCGCTACTTTGTAATGGCAGCTACTCCCTCTCGCTTGTACGTCTTTCAGGGTACCACTTCTCTAGAGGTTAACTCCTGTCTCCCCCTTGGGATCTTATGTGCCCATAGTCTTCTCTGTCTCACTCCTTGTCTGCTCTCTCCAAGTTGGGCAGGGGATTTTACAGCACAAGGCCTATGGTCAGCATATTTGACAACATGTTTCTTATTCTTTCTTTAAGGTCTGGTAATGTTGGATGGATGTATGTGTGGCAGGCAGTGTTCATGAGTTATGCTGAAGGAATAGCCCACTTCACTGAGCTTCCAGGGGAGATCCCAAACAGGTGGAGTAAATGAGAATATTTTTTCTGTCATCATAGTTGCCAGTTCAGTCATTCATCAGCTGTTTCCAACCCTCAGAAATTGGATAGGCAAATGCAAATGCTATCATATTCAAGGTATTGATGAATGCATGCCAAAGTGTGAACTCATTCCAGTGTGGATCATTGCAACTATTGTGCAGTGAGCTGCATTTCTATGGGAAGCAGCGCAGATCAGAGCGGTTTGCATGGCTTGCTGGGCCTGGTATATATCACGGACATCTCAATCTTGGCACTTCACCAAGGTCTTCACCAATAACACATACCCTGATTGCAATAAGCTACTTGTTCCCAAAATGCCTTCTGTTTACTGCCAATCTAGATTATGCTGTTCAGAAAACTGATGCAGGTTTCTGGAATGACTCATGGCAGTGCTAATCACACACATGGTGGAGAAAGTAATGTTGAGAGCAAGTGGCTTTTAGAGTACTCCAAGATCTTTGACAACGCAAGCACTGCAAAACCCTGCTCTCTGGCTTTAACAGAGTTCCATTTCCTCCTACTTTCAAATAATTTGCTCAAGGTCTGGTGTCTTCCTCAAGTGAAATATCATGGTCTGTTTCATTGTGCCTAGTTACTGGCTGTCTGTTGCACTCCAGCTGTAGAGGAAGTTTTCCCACTATTCTCAAATCTCTTCTGCTGAGTACATTATCCTTATCTTCTCTTCTTAGATCATCCTATCTTCTGCATGCTGGTCAGGTGGTGAACAGGGTTAGTCAGAAGGTAGTGGAGGAGGAACGGTTCGACTCCCGTGTGGACCTGGGCTCTCCCACCATGCTGGGCCTTTGCTCTGACACAGCTGGTGGTGCATTCTATGCCTTTGATGAGAATTCTATCTATGAGGTCAGAACAATTGTCCTGAGTTTGCTGGGGGGTGCTCTTTAGCATTCTGCTTAAATTACGGATGGGTTAGAAGTGATACTTGTATCTTATGGCAACATTGTTTGCTGCTTGTGATCAATGCAGATAACAGTTCAAGATGAGGGTCGAGACATGTGGCAGGTGTATTCAAGTTTGAAAGAGTATACTGCTGCCTTGGAACACTGTCGGGATAGTTTACAACGAGATTGTGTCTATGCTGCACAGGTCTTTCCTCTGGCATTATATACAGTCTTTGCTATTGGGAGAAACCAAGGTTTCTGGAGTGCAATGTCCTATATTTAACGATGTGTGGAATGTTTTCACTGCAAGGAGGGCTTAAGACTGTGCACATGTTTCAGAGTCTTATGTTCTTCCTTCTGCTCCATTCAAAAACAAGAAATGACTTCACACTGAAGAACACATGAGAATGGAAAGATAATCAGTGTCTATATTGAATGAAGTTACAAATCCTGGTTCAGTTGCCCACAAACATGCAGTCACAATGGATTTGGGAATACCGGAATCACTGATTTGGTGCTACTTTGACATCATCTATTCATCGCATTCCCTGGTGCTGCAGGCAGAGGCTGCCTTTGAAGCTGGAGATTACTCTAGAGCAGCTTCTTTTTATGCCAAGGTTGTTTCACAACACATTCAACTTTTTGGACTCGTCAGAATTGCAATAGCCAGTTGTGTTTTGTATGCACAAAGGATTGCTGGATTCTGATGCTGAATCTTCTGCACAATGTATCCGTGTTTTTCAGACAACACAAGTGGCGACATTTGAGGAGGTTGCATTGAAGTTTGTTTCAGTGGGAGAGTCGGTAAGAAATTGTCATTTTTTCCAATGTGTGTTCAATCCATCTGTTTTCTCTTCATCCTAGCTAAACCATTGTTATTTGTAGCTCAACTGTCTATTGATGTTTACCAGGATGCACTGCGGACATATCTTCTCAGGAAGCTTGATTATATGAGCAAAGAGGATCGCTCTCAGATCACAATGGTCTCAACCTGGGCTGCTGAGCTTTACTTGGACAAGGTGAGGTTCAGGTTTCTTTTCTCTTTGTTTGTGATTCAACTGAATGTTCTAGCAAAACTTTAAGCTAAGGCTCAGGTTTCTGTATTGCTTCTAAGTGCCCTCATGAGCATTTGGGTCTGCTTTGACAGATCAACCGGCTACTCTTGGTTACTGACAAAGAGGACAAGGGGGGAGAGAAAGAGGAGAACTCTGCAGTTTCTGAGTACCAAAGCACTGTGCAAGAGTTTCGGGCCTTCCTGAGTGACTGCAAGGATGTGCTGGATGAGGCCACCACTGTCAAATTGCTGGGCAGGTACAGTTGCCTCCATCTGTGATCCACAATCATGGCTGCTTCTGAATTATATCAACACATGAACCTAGAAGAAGAGGAAGAGATACCAGTGTCCGCCAACCTGTGTAACCTGTGGTGTTTGCATCAGCCCTTGAGACTACACAAGCTTGTAAATCTGTTTCCCCAGCAGCAAACTAATCAGTTGTGCTACATGGAAGCTGAATTTATTGCAGTGTAAGAATGTGAACTGGTCACCACACTGTTACAAGCATATAAGTCCTAGAAGATGCAGTTAAATTCAACCTAGAAGCTCATTTTCAGTGTGTGGTATAACAGAATTTCTTTCTCCAGAATCAACAGCACAGTAACCTGATGCCTTGTAGCTCCCTTGCACATTTGTAAATCTCTTCATGGCTGATTAGTCAGAGGACAGGGTACTCTGGTTGTTGTCCTAACAAAAGGCCATCTTGTGACTAATGTGAAAAAGTTATGGACGAGTGGAAGAGCTGGTGTTTTTTGCGGGTTTGAAGGAGCAGTATGAGACACTTATTCATCACTACGTTCAGGTCAATCACATAGACCTACTTGATGCATTCTCACTTTCTCTTTCTGCAGAGGGAATTTCTGTTTGTTGTTGATTACAAACTACTCCTGCTGATTCAATCTCTTTGGTGTGATGACTGTCTCTCAACTTACATGGTCTGCTGTGAGAAGGAATTGTGAGGGAATTGTTTTTGAAATCCTTGGGACCATTGAACCTGCAGCAAGGGGATGCAAAGAAGGCATTGGCAATTCTTCAAAAACCAAGCATATCTCCAGAGCTCCAGGTGCTGTGATTTTGGTTGGCTCTCTCTGCATCTGACTAATTTTAGACTTCAGGCTGGGTTTGCGAGAGTGACTTTATTTATAGCAATGTTTCCATAGCCTTGTACCTGTAGACCTCTCAGTCAATATGCACAGAGTAAGCATCATGAGAGAGAGCCAAGTGACTGAAGTTTATAATGACTGGGGTTCAGTACAAGTTTGCACCAGCATTGATTATGCTGGACCCACATGGGACTGTGGATGCTTGGACAACCACCAGATTGAGTTTAGATCCACGGCGCCTCATTCCAGCTCTGATGCGATATTCCAGTGAGCCTCACCCAAAGTACGCTTCACTGTGTGATCCCCTTTCCTTCTTGTTTGTTTTAGCTTTCTGTTTGTGGCAATTGGGAAAGAGTTCCTTTGGCTAAACCATTGCAAATTGACCATGGAAAAGTTGAAAGTTGATTGCTACTTTCTTGTCTTTGAACCTTTCTATGGAAGGTGATGTCTTTTCCAATTTTCATTATGCTCAATGGTGTAGAGGCTGCAGGAATTTGCGACTTCATGAAAACCAGATCAGAGTTTTTTTCAAATCTTCTTGCACCATTGACAAAATGAGAGATTGAGGAAAAAGAATGCATTGGATTGGTGTTTTGTGAAACTGTGAACCATGAGTCTGAAAACTTCATCTCTTTCCTCCCAGAGATGAGCCAAATGCAGCAATACGGTATCTGGAGTATTGCATCCGGCAGCAGCAAAATGAGGATAGCGCAGTTCACAATCTATTACTCTCTCTCTATGCCAGACAGGTTTGTTTTCTCTTCAAACAGTCTGGACCATGGAGGATATCATGCTATTTGTTTCTGATTTTCCAAACCTTAGTCCCTATTGTGGTAATCTCTTGATACCCATTGAGCACAATCCATCAATTAGGTTTGCTCAAGACTCTACTGCAGGCAGAAACAGCTTGACAGCATAAAGTTACTTGCAATGTGGGTGAACAAACAGGCAGAAGAGAGTGCATTGCTTCAGTTTCTTGATGCTAAGCATGGGAAGGGACGCCTGGATGGCCCAGACTACTTTTATGACCCCAAGTATGCATTGCGACTCTGCCTGGAAGAGAAGCGAATGCGTGCTTGTGTGTACATATATGGCATGATGCATATGCATGAGGAGGCCATTGCTCTAGCGCTTCAGGTAATACGCTCACATTTCTTTTGAAATTGTCATTCTGATTCTTTTTCCTTCATGATCTAGACCATCTCAATGTTCAGAGTGTGCGCCATGTAATTGCCCATAAATAGACCCAAGTTGTTGAAGCCTAGAGTGCCAACTTTTTCCCATACTGCCACAAATCTGCAGGTGGATCCAGAAACTGCAAAGCTGGAGGCTGACAAGGTGGAGGACAATGAAGAGTTGAGGAAGAAGCTCTGGCTCATGATAGCCAAGCATGTTGTCCAACAGGGAAAGGCCACAAAAGGAGAAAACATTAGAAAAGCGATTGCGTTTTTGAAGGAGACAGATGGATTGCTGAAGATTGAAGACATTCTTCCCTTCTTTCCAGATTTTTCACTTATTGATGACTTTAAGGTCTTTTTCTCCCTCAGTTTGACTCTCTCTGGAAGCTCTTCCATTCTCAAGAGTTTTCATCATTGTACATCAGGTAAACATGCAAGTGCATGTGTGTTAGTGAGTTGGACTCATTATGACCTTTCTCTATTCTTGGCATGTTGTATCATCCTGATCCTATGTGCCTTGCATTTGAAACTTCCCTGAATGTAAGTATTTGCTGCTGGCTAGTAACTCAAATTGAGTGAACAGGAAGCGATATGCACGTCATTGGAAGACTACAACCGACAAATTGAAGAGCTGAAACGGGACATGGTGGATGCCACTCATGGTGCAGAAAATATTCGGAATGACATCAGTGCACTGACACAGCGCTATGCTGTCATCAAGCGGGACGAAACATGCCAAGTAAGTCTTTATTGATATGTACTTGTTTTGTATCACTCACCACAAGCAATGGAATTCTTTTCTATGTTTTAGCATGGATTCACTACAGGTTTCAACTTTGCTTGCAGATTTGTGGGGAACGGATATTGGCACCAAGAGGCATGCATGGTGCATTGGGAGCAGCCCGAAGTTACTCATCACTGGTGGCTCCCTTCTATGTTTTCCCATGTGAGCATGCATTCCATGCAGATTGTCTCACTGACTATGTCATCAAACACACAGACAAGAGTGAGGTATTTATTTCTTCCTGGTCCATCTGCCTGACATTTCCTAACTGGTTCTTATCATTCTTGATACTGTAACAGAAAGGAAGGAGAAATTACTGCTGATTAAGCTGCAAAATATTTTAGTTTTGGTTTATTGCAAAGACAATGGGGGACCATCTTCTGCTGAACATGAAGCGTGAAATGTATGGTATGATTGTCCAGAGAGATCGTATACGAGGTTTATTGCGGCAGCTCACTGCTCTGGGAAACCAAGAGCCTCCCGTAACAACAGGTAGCAAAACCTCAGCAGAAACTGCACCAGCTGATGGGCGCCCCTCTCCAATAGATCAGGTATGACTTGAAATAGAAACATACATTTATTCTTTTTCAGTTTGGGCCTCTTTTGGGTTCACAAGATCTCCAAAACCTTCATTCCTGAACCCTTAGGCCATAATCATTCCTAGATGAAGCTCCTTCTGCTTAAATCAAGAACCACCTTCTCCTTTTTCTCTCAGTTGTTCACTGAAGTGTAGTAATTGTTCAGCCAAAGGATCTTTCTCTGAATTTGTATTGCAATTTGGACATTGTACTGCATTTTCTGTTAGGGTGATCTTGAAGCCAGGTCCATTCCAGGTTCTTTCTTTAAAAAATGGAGCAGGATGTCTGTCAAAGTGAGGTGATTGAACTACATACACAATTAGGACATAATGCCTCCTAGTTGAGAGACTAAGGAAGTTGATGCTGAATCTTGACCTTTCATTTTGTGCAGCTCCGGGCACAGCTAGATGATGCAGTTGCAGGCGAGTGCCCATTTTGTGGGGAGTTGATGATAAAGGAAATTGGACAAGCGTTTATTGGATCAGAGGACTCTGACTTGGTTGTATCCTGGGCTTTGCCATAGTAATCTCCTCACATGAACTTTGGTTTAAACTCTACTGCAATTGAGCTTTTTGCCTTATCATCTTCCACCATCCAGCTATAGACATCAAGTGCTCATCTACGGTTCCCCAAACTACAGTGGCCTCTCATGTGATCCGGTAGTTGTTGGAACATTCCTGTTAGTCCAGGTGGAAGTTGTCACTTGTGTCCCTGTTCTTGACCCTGAGGTGGTGCCTGATTTTGCAACAATTGTTCCTCATGAAGCTTCTCAGTGATTAGGTGGAATGATGCATTACTATCATCATGTTCCCTGTTGGACAAGTGGATTTTGCACTCTTAGGATGAGAGAAAGAGTATCATAAGGATGACATAGAAAAGCTGTATACATAAACAAGCTAATGGTAGCCTGAACAAGTAAAAATTATGGAGTTGGGAATTGAAATGTAATCTTACTCTTTCTTGTACAACATGCATGTACAACTTGGTGGTATGGTTTCTGTGATATGCAGAGTGTACATAATTTGCTTCAAAACATGTTCCATCATGTTTGCCAGCTCATATTTGAGGAGTTGCATTCCTGGAAACAATGCCCATCGTAAGTTGTTCATGTAAACCTTACTACACCACTACACTTCAATCACATACATCGCCTTGGTGCACTGGACCTGCACAAGGAGAGAAGGAGATTTGACAGAGAGATGTTGACAGATTTTGAAAGAAAATCTGAGAGAGATACAGAGAGAATATGCACAGAGTTTGTGGCTGTTGGTGCAGCAAGCAAGAGAAGAGTATCGAGTGCAGGTTCTGTGCAGGGAAGAATATCATGCAAACCAATCTTCCTGTTCTGGAAATGTTGCACACCCTATTGCAGGTAAATACAAACAGAATTCCTTCTTCTCTCGCTCTAGTTCTTCTTCAGTCTTTTGATCTCTTGATCTGCTTTGATGATCGATCTAGTGCTACACTTTGGTCTGAGTAAAGGGTTTCTGATAAGTAGCTACTTCCCAAAAGGATTTTAGGAAGTGAATGGCATAATTTCAGGCCCTGGAGATGGAAAGACGAATTCCAAGGATATTTCAAAGCCCATATTCCCTGGAAAACCATGTTTCCATCTCTAAGCATGCATTTTGATGATTGAATATTTGAATTCTCAACCTCACTCTCTGAACCTTCTGGCTTGTTGAAAACCAGCTTCTGAACCTATCTGAATTCCATACGTGCAGCTTTCATTCCACAGGTATGCAATTCAGTTGTGCTTGCTCTTCCTCACTTTCGCAAAAACTGTGTTGCCACTTCTTTATGATGGTAGCCACCATAGACATGGAGCTCATCTTGTTGCTCAGATTACAGTTCTTCCAGGCATTGGGGGAACTTTTTATGGGGAGACTTGCAGAAACAAGAGAATGAAGGATTGGAGTTCAGATTGAAGAATACTCTATAATATTCTATCTGTGTATATGTTTGTGGGGTATTTATTGCAGGAAAGAAAAGTTTGGATCTGTGTTTACTTCATGAAGTAAACACTTACACACTGGTTCATCTTCAATCAGACATGAATGTGGAGATGGACATCAGAAATCAAATCTTCAGATACATTTGCAGAAAACTGAAAATACCAGCTGAATTTTTTGCTGAAAAGACTATCTGTGCAGCTTGTGAAAGAATAACTGAAGAAGATTCCACTTGAACTTTGCTTGTTTGGATTTTGAGGCAGAAGCATCATCAGATGTGTGTTTTGTAGTGGAATGTTTGCAACCCCGGTTGTCTAATAGTTGCATAACTCCATTGTTTATTAGTTGTGGAACTTACAGAGATCAAAGAAGCTTTTGCATTTTTCTCCCTAACTTAGTTGAAGAAAAGCAGCAGAGAAGAAGGAAACAAAGTGTGACCGACATGGGTACTACGTACATTAAACTCTCTCTTTCTCTCTCTCCTCAATCACAACATTAGAAAACCGCATCCCATTCTCATCCAAGAATCATGGGTACTTACTTTGTACAGTTCATACCTTTCAAGATAACCTCCAGTCCTAGTTCCAACTTTTTTTCTTAAATTGAAAGAACAAGGAAGTGGGTTCTGGTCTAACAAAAACTGCGAGTGCAAATAGGTGGGAGATTACTAATAGCAAACCATCTGGACCAATCAAACTATCTGACCAATGAACAGCAAAAAGGGTAAGGTCTGCTGTGCCTTTTGCCGAACCCCACTATCTTGTACAAAATTGCTAGGCCAAAATCATTTTGCTAAAGCCAAACCAACATGTTTTGACTTTTCTTCATCCAATTTTCTTTTGATAGGCCACACAATGAGCACCAGTGGATTCCTCTTCTCATCCAAGAATCATCAATACTTTCCTACCTGATGCTGGTGATGATGGGGTGGGGAAATGCTCTCTATCTCTCTCTCCTCAATCACAAACTGTAGAAAACTAACTTCATCCCACTCTCGTCCAAGAATTATCATCCTCATTCATCAGGCACACAGAGAGTTCTCTCTCCTGCCCTCCTCCCCTTATCTGAAGCTTGCCAATGCATTTCTTCTTCCTTTCCACCATCTCACCTCACCTGGTGCTTGCTTCTTTGCTTCCTTCCATTTCTCCCTGCTCCCCATGACCCCAGAATTGTGATTCTGGTGTCATAAGCTCAGTACCTGAATTGGGTTTTTTCTTTTTGTTTGTTTGTGTTGTTTTTGTTTTGGCTCTGCTTCGTCTGTTTTGGTTTTTGCTACATGCTTTGTTTATTTGTATGAGCTCTTGTTTGTATGTTCATGGTTAGTTTCTGGAGAGTTTCTGGTTTGTTTGTTGTTTTGCTTTTTGTTTCCGTGCACATGTAAGCACACATAGACGGGCTGAAGGAAAAAAAGAGTTTTTGCTGAAAGAGAAAGGGTTTTTGACCTCGGTAGTATCTGAATTGGATTTTGTATTTTTCTTCTTTTTTTTCTTAGGTTTGGGTGTTGTTGCATTTTTTGTGGATAGAAAAGACAAAGCAGGTGAAGCAGGAGAAGAAGGAGTTGCAGCAGGAGAAGATTGCACAGGATGTTAGGTGTTCGTACTTCTGTGGGGCAAGCGCCATTTGGGTTTTGTTGCTGTACCCAATTCTCTTCATATTCTGGTCTTGTTAAAACTCAGCAGCTATGGAGTCCGAGAAGGAGGAGATCATCTGCTGCTGCTGCTGGAAAAAATGGTGGGTTGCTGCTACTCAGCAATAGAAGCCTGAGTTACAATCGTAGAAGAAAGCATAAATCTCAGTCTTGTAGAGCATTAGGGCAGTTGCCAAAGGCAGAGGAGGGGAATGCAGCAGGAGGAGGAGGAGGAGCATCAACAAGAGGTAGTATGTTTGGGACTGAGCAAGAGCTTTCAGGTCCCCAGAAATTCCTGGAAGGTTTGCCAGCTTCTGCACGGTATGCAACAAGCGCAGTGATTGTGGTGGGAGCATTGGCTGCTGGGTATGCATTGGGAGCTAGAGTGAAAGGCACCCAAGGAGCCGCAGTCGGTGGTGCACTAGCACTGGGTGCAATTGGGGGTGCTTCCGCTTTTGCTTTGAATGCTGCTGCACCCCATGTTGCAGCTGTGCAGGTGCGAAATGCACTTGTCAACCATTCTGATCCCAGCAGCTTGAGATCCACTGAAATTGATGCCATCGCCCAAAAGTATGGCTCTTCTCGTGCTCCTCTTCTCTGTCTCTCTCTGTCTCTTTCTGTCTCTGTCCCTGTCTCTCTCATCCTCCCAATTCTTCTAGGGTTTTTGCATCTAGATCTCACATCCACACAATGCCAGGAGCTGATGAAATCAGTGCTGATGATATGGTAACTGATGTCACTATCATACTTTTATTGCTGTCAAATGTTCACTGAACATGCCTGCCTGAGATTGTTGCTATTTGTTCACAACCCTCCTGGATTGATGGTTCCGGGTTTGTAGCATTATGGTCTCCACCTGTTCCTCTGTGTGATGACTTTGTGAAATCATTGTCATGTGTTTTATTGAGAGATGACCTTATCATCTGCTGGGTTGCAGAGGTTTTCTGATTTGGGGACTTGGGTTGCAGAGATTTTCAGATTCATTGGTGGCTTATATAGTTTGCCTTTGTGACCTTCTGCTTACAGATATGGTGTGAGCAGACGAAATGAGCGATTCAATGCAGAGCTTCGTGACCTTTATGATAGGTAGGTGTGCAAACTTTTTGTTTTCATATTTCCTAGGGTTTCAAAAGAGTTGCCCTTTTTTCCTTGATGTGAAAAGTGATTTAAGTCTGTTATTATTGGGAAATTATCCAGATATGTGACAGAGATTTTGCCTCCTGGCAATGAGGATCTCAAAGGAGATGAAGCAGATTCTATCCTTGCTTTCAAAAATGCATTGGGACTGGATGATCCTGATGCTGCTGCTGTGCACATCGAGGTAAGCCTTTCTTATGCCACTATTGACTGTTCTTCTGGCTACTGGAGTCTTTATGTCTGAATTCTCTCTTGGATAGAGCTCTTCTTGAGTGCAGGAATTCAAAGTTGCTATCAGGGTGCAGGGCTTAGGTTCCAGGGTTTTTGTGATGGAGTTCTTTGGCATCCTAGATTTGGTGTTCCATTTATGTATCATACACTAGATTATCTGGATTTGGCATTAGGGTTGAAGGTTGGTGTAGGGTGTAGTTCCGGTCAGAGATACAAGCAGCCCCTGCTGAATTCCACTTCTCGCACTCTGGAATTTGGTTCATGTTTAGCTCCAAAGACACATGTTTCTCTAGGATTTTCGTAATGTGTCCACATTCGAATTCTTTCTCAGGAGAGTCTAGTATGTGAGTTTTATTCTTTCTCAGGAGAGTCTAGTATGTGACATTTTTCACAGATAAAAGTCTTTTGAACTATTTTCTGCAGATTGGCAGGCGTATCTTCAGGCAGCGTTTAGAGACTGGCAATCGTGAGAGTGCTGTTGAGGAGCGTAGGGTATTTGTTTTTCCTCATCTTTTCTTCCAACCTCTTCTATTAACTGTCTTTTGATTAGCTATGTCTATTGCATGTTAATTAACATACAACTGAATCTCCCTATCACTTCAGAAATGCAACAGAAAATACAGATGCAGATTATTGTACAAGTGTCAACCAAAATGTTATGATCATACACATTCTTGTCATTTTTGGTTTTGGGTTTTGCTGGAACTGACAACAACAGTTGCCTTCAGAGGCAAAGTGCTTTTTGCTGGGTCCGACACAATAGTTGCTTTCAAATCATTTTGTGGAGTTTTGTGGAGCAATCTTTATACATATGTTCAACAAGACAAATCCATTCATCAGATGTAGTTTCTGTTGTTTAATGGGGTCTCTCAAATTTCAACTTCTTGTTGTGCAGACATTTCAGAAGTTGGTGTACGTGTCAACATTGGTATTTGGAGAAGCTTCCAAGTTTCTGCTCCCATGGAAGCGTGTGTTCAAAGTCACAGATGCACAAGTAAACATTGAAAATGCAGTTCTGTCATGTGGTGAAATTTTCTTGCATTAGGATCAGAGACTCTTTTCTTGTAGAGTGGCAAAGCCTGCAATTTGCACACATTTTCAATTGATTTTGGTGAAGAGCTTGAAGGGGCACTTGCAACTCCTCGAAAGGACCCTGCAAAATGTGGGACTAGAAAGTTGTGAAGTACTCATGTTTGTTTGTCCTCAGCGCAGATTGATGTTGCAATTCGCGATAATGCACAGCGCCTTTTCACAACCCACCTTGCTACTCTTGGCAGTGGTAAGTTATTACTACCCTTTTTGTGATAAAACCTTGAGAGTTGCTTCTTCTTGCCGTTCAAACTTTCCAGAGTCTTTCTTTTTCCTAACATGCTCTCTTGCTCTGCTGGAAATGGAGCTGATAACTACTATGCTTCCTCATTATTGCTTTCTTCTACATGTAAGTGCAGACCTCGATGTGGAAAAAATCAAAGAATTGCGGACCATCCAGCTCAAAGTGAAACTGAGTGATGAGGTTAGACTCTCGTCCTGCTTCTGTGTCTCTTGAACAGGAAAAGCCTTGTCAAACACAGACAGACAACAGTTCCAGATGCCTGTGAATTGATAGATGGATGTTTTGGTGCAGGTGGCATCACAAATGTTCAGAGATTACGCACAAAAGCAAATTGAGGCCCATATAACAAGTGCCTTAGAGGTGCTTAAGTCCAGGGCAAGAATCAAGTAGGGGAACTCGAACCCACCCTCCCACACCTGAATCATCTAGGAATGTATGGGATGTCAGTGGAGACTTTGTAACCCAGAAAGCTCTGCTCTTTTGGAAGCTCTGGGAATGGCAAACTGGGGTGAGATCTTATGGGCTTTTACTTTATTGGTGTTTACAGAGACACAGGTAAAATGGTTCGGGAGATGGAGAATGTGTTGGCCTACAATGCAAAATTGTCTGCAGTGGCAGCAATACAGGCTGATGCTTCATTCCTACTTCCGGGCATAGGCCCTGTTACTGTTCTCGGTCTGTCCCTTTAGCCCTTTAGCCTAAATATTCAACCTTGTTTCTGCAGATAGTTCCATGAATCAAATGAACAGGATCCAACTTAGAGTCCCAGCCTTTCTTGTGCACTCGGTGATATGTTCCTTCTTCAATGTCAAAAGTTCCAGCTTTGTGGAGAATGACTGGGTCTTGTTCAAAAGTGGAGAATACAGCTCCCAAACTTCACATTTCTGACAGAAGTGGTTGAACCCATGTGTGCTTTCTCAGGTGGGCAGTTTGAGTCTGATCGCCAAATGGATGACTTGAAGCAGCTCTACCGCATCTACCTCTCTGAAGCTTTTGCAGGGGGTCGGCTGGAGGATGATAAGGTATGTACCATGGAATGCTTTTCAAGATCCCAGTCGGTTTTGAAATCACGTCAAAATGGCTCTGCCCCCCTGTGTACCACACATGTCAACCTAGCATTTCTCAAGCTGAACTGTCAGGAGTGTCTCTGACTGCAGTCTGGGATTTCTGAGATGAGAACAGGTGGTGGCATTAGGGCACCTGAGAAATACGTTTGGAATGGGCAAACGGGAATCAGAAGATGTGTTGCAAGAGGTCACAGTGAAGGTCTACAGGCGAAGGCTGTCACAAGCAGTGCAAGGGGGTGACCTTGATGCAGCACCCAGTAAAGCAGCCTTCTTGCAAGAGCTTTGTGATACTCTTCAGTTTGATCCCGAGAAGGCTGCACAAGTCCACACAGGTACATAACTATTATTTCCCCGAATGAGAATGTTATCAGAATTTAGCACTCCAGAAAATTGTGTGTAAGTGTGTTTTTGGATGTGAATCTGGGATTTTAAGAGGAGAATCAGGTTGATTTTTGGTGGGTTTACAGATATCTATAGGCAAAAGCTAGAGCAATGTGTGGCGGACGGGAGCTTGAACGATGAGGATGTGTCTGTATTGCTACGGTTGCGTGTTCTTTTGTGCATTCCACAAGAGACAGTTGATTCTGCTCATGCCGACATTTGTGGTCGCCTCTTCACAAAGGTCTTTCCTCTATTTTCTCACTCTCACACAATCATCTGCCTTTCTGTCCACAACTAGACATTCAATCCATGACTGACCTTGTGTTTTGAAGGTTCCCAAATCTCTTTCTCTTTGTCTGCAGGCTTCTGCACAAACTTGTGACTCAACATTCCATATTTTTTTCTGCAAAAAATGTCTGCCATTTCTTGCAGGTTGTAATCTGGGTGATTACAATGGAATGGTATTTGTCTTACCAACCTTGCGTTTTGTCTATTTCAGATTGTGGACGATGCAATCAGTGCAGGTGTGGATGGGTATGACATGGATATGAAAGCTGCAGTTAGAAATGGTGTCATTGGACTACGTCTCACACAAGAGGCAGCTATGGCAATTGCCAGCAAAGCTGTAAAGCTGTCCTTCCCCTCACCTCCTCCTATTGCCCCCCAACATTACAATTTCCCTTTCCTGCATTCATTTGCCTGATGGGTTCTTGAAAAAATTGTCTGCAAAGCAATTGCCTGGTTTTCTGGATTTGCACTTCTGATTTGTGAAGAGAAAATTCTTGAGCACGAGCACCATGAATGTATGAGATTCTTCAATGTTCACAAGTAGTGGTTTTTAAAACCTGTGATCACATCTGCTGACTTGTTCTCTAGCATGTTTCTCTTTGCACTTGCATGGCATGTACCTTACGGAAGGCAATGGATTTTTCTTTTCAACCAGGTTCGAGCAGTGTTTTTGACATATGTCAAAAGATCAAAGACAGCAGGAAGTCGGGTTGAGTCAGCCCGGGAATTGAAAAAGATGGTGATCTTCAGTAACCTTGTGGTTGCGGAACTGATTGCGGACATCCGGGGTGACTCTCCAGAACCTAAGGAAACCAAAAAAGAAGAAGAGAAACCAGTCAAGACAGATGCTGAAACTGATGAAGAGGATGACTGGGAGAACCTGCAGAGTCTGAGGAAGACAAGAAAGACTGCAGACATAGAAGGCAGAATGGAGAAGAAATCACAGGCTGAGATTACACTTGTGAATGAGCTTGAGCTCCGTGATCGGACTGATCTGTATCGTACATTTTTGCTCTACTGTTTATCTGGAGAAACGACTGGCATGCCCATGGGCACTCAAATTGTTACACAACGAGATAGTACCGAATTTGTCCGTCTTGGACAACTGGGCACCATTCTGGGTCTAAACCAGAAAGAGGTTGCTGATGTGCACAAAGGCTTAGCAGAACAAGCTTTCCGGCAGCAAGCACAGGTCATTTTGGCTGATGGGCAGCTCAACAAAGCCCGAATGCAGGACCTCACAGAGCTTCAGAAACAATTAGGGTTACCTGCAGATTCAGCCCAAACAATCATTCAGAGTATCACAAAGACAAAGATGTCAGGGGCGATCGAGGCAGCAATCAACCAAGGGCGTCTCAGCATTGATGAGGTGAAGGAATTACGGGAAGCTGGAGTTGATGTCAATGGTATGATCCCCAAGGAAGTTCGCCAAAAGCTGTTCAAGAAAGTGGTGGATCGTACTTTCTCGTCTGGAACTGGAGACTTTGACGAAACAGAGCTTTATGAGAAGATACCTGCTGAACTAGGCATAAGTGTTGACATTGCAAAGAGAACAGTCCAAGATTTGGCCAAAGAACGACTCTCCAATTCATTGGTGCAGGCTGTCTCCTTGCTCCGTCAAAAGAAACCAGGCGATGTGGTATGTTTCATTTCTCTTTCAAGCTTCCAAGGATTCAGGATTTCGTGGGTCATGTTCAGATTGCAATTTTCTGTTACCTTACCTCATCTACAATTGTCAGAAGCCTGAAAGCAAAGCTCAATCAACAAGTGGTCACCAAAAATGCAGTGATTTTTGAACTACAAATATGCACTATGCTTTGTGGCCTCATGTTTGATGCAGTCTTCTCAACTACAATTTACCCATCTTTGTAATGAATTGCAGAATTCAGTTGAGAACTGTCAAGGGAACCAGACATGGTCAATTGGGTGAGAGACAGACTGAGACAAGCAACTAATGATCAAAGAGGGTGGTGGCTTTTGTTGTACATTGACAGGTAGCAACACTGAACAATTTGTTGGCATGTGACAAAGCGGTGCCATCACCACCATTGTCATGGCCTGTGAAGGAGGAGCTCATTGACCTCTATTGCATTTACTTGAAAGACTCACAGTCAGCAGAAAAAGCTGCTAGGCTACAGGAGCTTCTGGGTATTGACGAATCCCAAGCATCAAGCCTGAAAGAGATGGTCACCACCAGTGGATTCTCTCTCGGTCTTGAGGAGGAAGAGTTCAGTTTCTAATTTTCGTGTGCGTGTGTTTTTTTCTTCTCCTGTAATCCCACAAAACTTTGCATGTGTCAATTAGGTGAGAAAAACAGGCTGAAATTGTATTAGATGTTTATCGAAGTGAGCAATTTCATGAAATGGCGTTGAGTTGATTCAAGCGAAAAGGATCTAGAGAGATCATAGTGGTGATAAAAGAGGCAAAGATGTTGCAAACAAGACTACTGTTAATCATGTCATGTTCTGTACCCTCCATTATTGGTAACCAACTTTTCAGGTAACAATGTGGATCTTGGGAATTATACCAGTTTGATAAGAAGAGGTGCTTTTGTTGCTTTCTTTTTATGGAATCTAAATGCTTTGCATTTTTTGGGTCTTGACAATTCTCTGGGTCAATTTCTTAAGTAAACTTGTACTGATGGTATTTTTTGGGATTTCTTGCGTCTTCCCATTGAGTTAGAATCCCCTTTTCCTGCCACTCATCCCTCAAATGAGATACTCCTGCTGAAGAGAAGAGTCCTTCTCGGAAAAGGAAAAGCCTCCAGGTGTGATGAGCACAGGGGAAACCAGCAGCAAAAATTGGAACCAAACCCACAAGGGATTCAACAACTGTTCCAGAATATGGATTTTGAGATATGCTTGACAACAACAAAGGCAGGAAGAAGACAACAAAGTGTCATTCTGAAATTCTGACCTACCGTGGCAGATTTCGCACCTCACCTACTAAGACTCACACATCCAAGAGAACTGAAGAAGGGTTCAGGTAATGTAGGATCATCACATACACTGGATATTTGCAGTTTTTTAGGGTTGTAAAATTGCTGATCAGGTGTGTGTCCGGAATCTAAGGAGGGGTGTGACCTCTCACACACACAATTTAGTAACATTCCTGTCTCTTTACATCTGAAGCTGTCAAAGTTCCTTATTTTTGCTCACTAGTTGAAGCAGGAGAGATGATATTCAGTGCAAAATGAGACCCCAACTTTTTGCATTTTCCACCCATCAAATTGAATGTGTGTTTATCATTCTCCATGCAAAGCATAGTGTTACTAAAACATGCATTGTGTGATGTTGCAGGATTGTAATTTGCCACTTTCTTTCAAAACATCCTCAGAAGATTAGCAGTAAATGAGCTAAGTGTTTCATCCTCTTGGAATAATGAATGCTTATGAAATTTCTGTATGTGGGTCTCTGTAGTTTGTAGTCTCTAGTTTCCAGGTTGAGAGGTGTGGTATGTTGATTGTGTAGAGAGAGAATTGGTTAGAAGTGGTGCACTCAAAGAAAGATAGGATATGTGCAAGATGACAATTTAGCAAATTGTATAGTTTTGCCATTTTTTCAGCCAGTAGAACAAAAGGGCTGAGAGAGAACCACACCTGCATCAAGCATAAATTGCTGCAAGTGGTGGGGAAGAAGATGATCAATCTTGCAAAACCGCAACATGCTTTTCTTTTGAACAGTAGACAAACCGAGAATTTACAGCGTGAAGACATGCTTACACGAATGGTGGTGAAACACGTACACAGATCACTGGTAGCTATATATGCTGTTGTTGGACCTGGTGCTCCCATCTTCAGAGGATCAGGTTTCCTAGCTCTCGGCAATATTCTGACCGCAGCTCACGTGTTGTACGATATGACAGAAGTGCCATCTCCACTTGTGGGTGAACAACCTGAGCGAGTTATAGCATATCCTGATCAAATGATTGCAAGGATCCAAACACCGTTGCCACAAAGGTTCTTTCCACTCGATGTCAACAATGAGACTGATCTTGATCTTTCACTCAACGTTGCCATGATCACACTGAATCCCTCGTCAATGCCAAGCCTGAAGGAGCTGGAAATCAGTAAACAAGCGCTGCAGCCTGGTGACAGTTGTCTCTGTTGCGGCACCGATGCAAACTTGGAAGTTATTGTAAGCCTGGGCAAAGTTGGAAACACAGTGGGTCAATTGTATAGAGAGGCAAGCACCCTTCCACACGGAGCTGTATATTTATCAGCTCGAGCTGACGCTGGTCACTCCGGGTGTCCCATAGTAAGACCCATTGATGGAAGTCTGATTGGCATTCTCGGTGGAGCTTTCAATTGTCAAGGTACCGGGTTTACATTTGTCAGTTACATGATACCTCTTGATGTCATCATGAGAGCTAGCAATCACATTTGCACTCGTCGATTCGCAGCAAGCCAGGTCCAAGACGAAGCTCGTGAACATGATCACAACACACAAGAAGACTGCTTACATGCTTCTGAAACCTCCAGCAATTGATGCATAACAAAAGGAAGCGAATAGATTTCGTTGCAAAGTCGCTGGCAACTGATTTATAAAACTGATCATAAGTTTGAAGTAATGGCAATTTTGCTTCTTGTTTCAAAAATTCACAATCGGAAATGATATTCTTCAGGAATGAATCCATGATATATATATAATGATAAAAAATAACTTAAGCTATTCATTCTTTTGTCATGATCTCTGCACTTGTTGTACCACCCATCATAATTATAAGAGATTTGTTTTGGTTATTTGTTTGTTTATTTATTTTATATATTTGGGCTCCATACTATTTCACACTACCAATGATGATAATTTTTATTTTATTTTTTTTTGGACATAATAATTTTGTTGTAATCAATTTTGTCTTTTCAAATGATAAAGCTTTGTAAATTTCATTACATGTCCTTTTGTTCCATTAATTATTTTTTTCACATTCTTGATTTGGTAGGCAAAACGTCAACGAAAGTTCGATTCATTATGTGAGTTCACAACAAGATACAAATAGACAAATAATTTTATTTTTATTTTTTTAAGATTAAAAGAGTGTAAAAAAAAACAACAAAACACAAATAGATAAAAACATTGAAAGGGTGCTAGATAGACAATAAGAAACAATTCTAAATTGGAATTTGATCTATGACAAATTATAATCCAAAATGATTTTGGAATTGTCATAGTGATGATCACCAAAATACCCATCTTACATAAACCAATTTCGATGAAACGTCGTCACTAGAATTTATTTATTTATTTATTTATTTGAAAAAAATTCAAAAATGTAAGCAAGAAAGAATCTTGGAAACTAGAGGTTTTATTGGCAACTTTAACACCAATTATATTATTTGTAAAATCAAGTGTCAAGCTTCCAAACTAAACAACCCCTCCCTCCCTTTCCCATTTCTTTTTCCTTCTTATGTTCTCATGCTATTCCTATTTAGTCATTATTATTAATGTCAAATCTTTAAATTATGCCTTTTTATGTTCATGTTCATCATTATAGACTTGAAACATGTGATTAATAAATCATTTTAATATACTTAACATGGACATGAAAAGACTCATGTAAGTGAGCATGGGAAAGGAGTGAGATAGTTAAAGCTTGAAAAAGGTAGGTTCACATGACATAAACAAACATACATCATTTTTTTAATTACACAAATAGTGTTGTAATGGGAAGGTTGAAAACTCAACAAAATCTTCCCCTCGCCTTCATCCCTTTTCCACCTTCTCCCTTCTTTTGTTTTTTTTTTTTCCTCTTATGTTCCCTTGTAGTGCCCAAAAAATACATCATTGTGTATGCCAAATCTCATAATCGTGTATTTCATGTCCATGTAAATGCACAAGAGAAAAGGGTTATCATGTCCATGTCATTGCACATGGGAAAAGGGTTATCATGTCCATGTAAATGAACAAGGGAAAAGGGTTATCATGCCCATGTCATTGCACAAGGGAAAAGGGTTATCATGCCCATGTCATTGCACAAGGGAAAAGGGTTATCATGTCCATGTCATTGCACATGGGAAAAAGGGTTTGAAAAAAGTAAATGTTACGAAGTTATTTTAATATAGATGACATGGTCATGAAAAGCCACATGTCAATTTTCCTTTTCACATTTATGTAGGATATGGGTAAGGGAAAGGAGTGAGGTAGGTTAGGTTTGAATGGCACAAATAAACAAACATCATTCTTTAAATTACATAAATGTTAAAATTTTCACCCAAAAAAATTTCGCAACAAACTTTTTGAAGGAATCTTTTGAAATAAAAATTTAAAAATTCAACCTGGAATCTTGAAATTTAATTAATTAATTGATAAACATGTGTTGAGTTGCCCTTCATGACCAATTGTAGATCACCTCATCCTTGCATTGTTTATGGGGCATGTTTAAGTCTTAATGTTGGAAAAAAGAAATTTTGCTTAATTGTTAACAACCTAACTAGCCCATTCTATATCCATTTTAAATCTATTCAAACCTTAGTTGTAACTATGGTTCAATCTACTCATCCATGTTTGGGGTTAAAAAATCAACTATCAAATTCAAATTTTACACACTTAGAAATAACAATTTAAATTTGTTTTTGGAAGTAACCAAGGTTACCCTTATAGGGTATTTAAATAGAGCAAGGTATAATCTTTTGTTAGGTTCCTTGGTTTTGAAAAGAAAAAATTGTAAGGTTTTAGGTTTTAAGTGATGCCTGCACAACTATTGAAAATTAAAACATTTTTTTCATTTTTTTTTATTCTTCAAAAAATAAAATAAAAGACTTGGGCCCCACTCTATCAATTAATTTGTTGTATAAGAGGTTGGAGTTATATGATGTTTTGAAAATCAAGTCTTCTTTTGTGGTGGTAAATTGAGGTTTTCTTTTGCTTACCCTCTTGTGTTGCTACTTGATTCTTGTTGTGATGTTGTTGCTTGATCTTTCTTTTAGTTCCTCTTGCATTGTTGAATGGTTGTAATTCAACTCCTCTTATTACTACTTGGATTTTTTTTTGGCTATTGTTCAATTTTTCTCTTGTTGCTTGACTTTTCTCTTGATGTTTAGTTCTTCCAAGTTTAGATACCCTTTTGACCTAATTCCCATGTGCATTGGTTGGTTCTTCTTAGGTTTCTATTCAACTCCTTTTTATTGTTGTTCAACTCCCCTTGTTGTTTATTAGTTTGGTACTTACCTTCCCTTGCTTTGTGCAAGTTTGGGAGTAAGAAGCTTGGATCCATCATTGAGGTTTTTTTTTATAGGTATTCAAACTTTCGAACTATGCTTGTAATTATGTGTTTTTTTAAATGTTACTGTTAATAAGTCAATTTATTTTTGTGAAACATTTTTTTATGTTTCAAGTTCAATCTTTGTTGTTATTAAACTTGGTAGCATTTTAACATTAGGAATATATTTGTTGTTTGCATGATTCTTACATTTTTTTTGCATTACATTACATTTCATTTGAATACTCATTTTTTATCTGAAGAGAGGAGGGTTAAATAATGACCTTGTAAATGTTGGTAAATGTTTTGAGTTGTATTGTAGGCTTTAGATAGTTAAATCAATTTGCAAGTAAAAAATAAAAACCATATTTTGGTACAACAATCTCTTGGTTTCTCCATTCTTGTTAAAATAACACTTTTGAAAAAATGTTGAAAATTGGAGCAATAAAATGAAAATGAAAACATAATTTCAACTGAAAATTAAACATTTAATTTTTTTCTCAATGATATTTCTATGGAAGAAATGTTTGAAGATTATCCTATTTTGGAAACATAAAATAACAAAGTTCTTGAAAATGAAGAAAAAAGAATGAAAATGAACATTTAGAAGTTGCATCTTTGAAAGATTAAATGGAGACCTCATGGTAGAAATGCACTTTATTAGGGGTTTTTGAAGGTAATAATGATTAAAAAGTTGTTCATAACAATCCTCAATTGATGGATTGTAATTTTTGTTACAACAATCCTATAATGCACATAATCTTAAAACTTAAACAAAAAAAGGCTTAATTTCATATCACAAAACAAATGGTATAACAACTTTTGACAAACATGTCAATGCAAACCATGCCATTATTACAAAATGAATTAAGGAGGAGATCAATAATCGATTAAAAAAAACTATTCAAAGGTAACTAGCAAAGGCTTAATATAATTGGTGGACAAATTTCAATTTTTTGTTACAAAAGATCCTTTCAAAAATGATGATGTGCAACCAAAAAACATATATGCAAGACTTAAGCCTTTTGATTATCAAAATCACGTGCTGATGTGGTTTGTAAAAAATATTTGAATGAAACATTTGGCCCTGCATTTATGTCCTTGAATGGTATTTCTTTGAAGAAGACATCTAGTTGCTTAACTTGGTGGAGAAAACAAAACAAGAATATGTTCTATCAAACTTAACATAATATAATATTTACAACAAGAAGTTATGATTTATGGACACGATCTTAAAGTGCACATGACATTTTTGTTATTGTGATAAAAACTTTATGGGTTGATTGGTAGCCAAAACATGTCATTGTTGGTTTGTTTGAAGTAATAAAAGTTATTGGTTAAACCTTAACAAGAAATTTAACATAATTGTTACATAAATATGGGCTGAAGAAGAAAATTTTTGCTCATGTAAAAGATGAGGGGTCAAATTTAAATGTTATGACAACTATTTTTTAAAAATTTATGATTTGTGAATGTTTAGATTTAGAAGAAAGGTTTCAAGGTTCTTGTGTTGGCCACATTTTCCTTAAAACTTGCCGACATTTGACAACAAATGAGAAAATGTGCCTAAATTTCAAATATGTCTATTTTAATTCAATCAAATTTGTAGAAATGTATAATTTGGTGAAAAAAGTTTGGAAAAGGTAAACAAGAATGAAACAAGGCTTATGAGGATTCTAAGATTTTTTTTAAAAATTAAACATTCCAATTAAGACAAAGGGTAATTTCTTTTCACTTAAAATGATTCAAGTACAATCATTTTTTATTTTATATTTGAACATAGATCATTTAGATTTTAAATGTTAAATTTTAGGTCATTTATTCAAATAATAGTTTTAAAATATTAACATTGAATGTCAAATTTTGTTTACATCTTTGCCTCTAAAGTGATTATGTTCCAAGAAGCTTTATAGATAATATGTCCCAAGAATTTTGTTATGATAAAGAGATGTAAAATCAATGGAAAAATGCATTCTGACATGGCACATTTCTCAAATAATTATTGATTGCCTTTCCTTGGTTGTGAGTGCTTGTGTTTTGAATTAATTCGAAGGCCATTGGTTGATAAGTTATGCATTGCATTTTGCAATCACAATGTGCTTGAAATTGAAGGAAAAGTTTAAAATCTCACCAACCTTAGTCACTTTGACATATGATGATTATGGGGTTATCATTGAGTTTTTTTTGTTGGCCTCTAACATGAAAAGGGAGGTTTTAAGGGTGTTGGAGTCTTTCATTTCCTATCCAAGAAAATATGGTGCCATAAAAACCCATAACTTGTTTTTGATGCTAGAGCATAGGTTTAAAAGCTTTTGCCTAATATCATCTTATATTAGTTGTGAAGGTGTGACTAATGTTGAGGAATATGACAAGAAATCTTTATATCCCATGATTGTCAAATGCCATAACCATTTACATCTTGTGTCAAAATCTAAAGTTGGTTGTGAAGATCCAATGGTTGAAGAAGATTGTAGTTTGGATTTTTTTTAACAAACTACTAGCACCAATGAATTAGTGAAATAACTTATACGGGCAAAGAGCTACAATTTTTTAGAAGATACCAAGTGGACATCAAAGATATCCAATGTCCTCTTTAGTGGTGAGAGAAGCACAAATCCATGTTTCTCATTATTGCTTTTTTGACCAACCAAATATTAAGCATTGTAGAATTTCAAATTGAGACAAAGAGGATTTTCTCTTTAGTTGGTGTACTAACAATTTGTTTAAAATGTCATTTAGAAATGGCCAATTTGGAGAAGTTTGATATTTGTGAACAAGAATTGATTTAATGATCTGAAAGTTGATTACAAATCAACTTTTAATTTGGTGGAGTTAATTGAAAAGGACCTATAATTGAAAAAAGATTTAAAGTAGTTTGAATGTTGATTTGATAAGATGAAGCTGTGGACATAAGAAATTATGGAAGAAATTTCTTATATATATATATTTCAGTTTTTTTTTATTTTTACCATTTTTTGGGTAATATATATTATATTATATTTTATTGTTGAAAATAATTGAACTTTTGATAACTAACTTGTGAGAACCACATTTGATAATTGAATAGTTTTAAATTTGTGAGAATCAATACTTAAAAAATTAGCTAAGTTTTTTTTCAAAAGTCTAATGCCTTGGTTGGATTTTTTTTTAAAAACTGATTCAGTTCTTAAATTCTTATGTGAGAATTTTTTCGCTTGCATGTTCATCTCTTTCCATTTGTGCGAGTTCATCTCCCTTTTCAATTTCCATAGATCCATCAAATAACACCCAAGCTACTAACTATCATGAGCACATGCAAAGTAGGTTGAACATGTTCTTATTCATACAAAGCAAAAAGCCTAATTCAATAGGAGGATACCACAATGCAAGTCATGACACAGATTAAAATTAGAACACAAAAACTTAAGGAAGAAAACAATGCAGAGTTTCAAAAACATAACAAAGGTTCATAAACAAAAGGTCAAAATATGGCAATAGTTAACTCATGTTCAAGTTCAAGATTGGATGATCTATCTAGATACAAAATCAATTGCAAGAATTTGATTCACCTGCCTAGGTGACAACTTCATTGCAATGCATCAAGCTTTAGAATTGACCATTACGACATTTTGATCTACCATGAACTTGGTGCACATTCCAATTCTCCTTGTAGTGTGATACACGATCTTTTTACCACCTTCCATCCTTCTTTTCACTACAACCATCAATTCAAAATACCTTACATGTGACAAACATGAATGCACAATACAAATGGTGGTGAAATCACATCACAATGTGTACTAATAAGGAATGAAGTGAAGATGAATCATGCAACAATGGCGGTGAATGGAATGAATGAAAAAAAAAAATGCAACTCCTTGCTTATGAATGGGTCACTTCTTAGCATTTTCATCCCGCTTCTAATTTATTACTTTAAAACAAACATTTCAAAAGTGTACACATTGAAATGTAAAAAAATGGTGATTATTCCATACATAAGATAATGAAATTTCAATAAGGGTAGATGAAAACTCACCTACAAAATTTGAACAAGAAAATTTTGTGAGGATTTTATTCAAACAATGTTTCATTTGGTTGCGAAGGTCCAAAATGTATTTTAGGTATCTATTGCAACAAGGGCAATTTTGTGAGGACCTGTTTCAACAATGTTTCAATTTGTGATTAAAGCCCAAAATGTATTTGAGGTATCTATCATACATGGATAGCCATTTATTCAATTACTTGTCTAATAATTATTTTTAAAATTTTATTTTTAGGCATTTTTTATTAAGTTTTCAAAAATTAAACACATTGGGGGTATAATATTTCCACATTAGGTGGCAATTACACAAATTAATAGGAAAAATGTACCGATGGTCCCAAGTAAAAGAGATTTGCTAGAAGATAGGTAATAAAAGATGATTGCATTCATTCACGATCATGCATATATAAGTAAGGGTAGTCATAAGCAACCATGGAGCTTACTTGTGGTTGATGAAGTTCGGATGGATGAAAATTTCAAGATTCTTTTTGAAAATTAAGCACATTTTTGAAGATAAGGCACTTTCATAAAAATACTAATATTCGATTAAGTGTTGTATTTTTGAATTTATTTTTGCCTAATTGGTTATTGACTTACAACATATCAACAAGGGCAACTTTGTGAGAACCTTTTTTAACAATGTCTCATCTCGTCATTAAGGCTCAAAAAAATATTTTTTTCATCCATTCCACATCATCTTGGATTTTGTAACAATCATGTTTAATGAAGTGAAGGGCTTGTTTATAATCATCGATTTTTTACATAAGTCCAAAGGATTATTATTAATACTAAGATCACTAAAACTTGGAAATGCTCATGGTTTTCATGGATACTACAACTAAGAAAAAGGAGAACAACATCATTATCATCATCATCATCATCATCATGTGCATGTATGATGATGATTCTAGATGTTCAATCAAAGTTTATATTTTGATTGTTTTTATTTTCTTTCATTATTATCATATTGACTTGTTTCAATTTCTCATGATCATATTGAATTGTTTTTTTTTCAATTTTATTCATTGAATTGGAGTTTCAATTTTGATATAAAAGAACTCAAACACACACACAATTCAAAGATTTCATAACATGGATATCATACGAATCCGAGCGGGGTGGGTATTTCATTTGTTCCGGGTATTAACCGGGTATCATATAATGGTATATGCATATATGCTTGTTTGTAATGATTGATTGATTGATTTATTTATTTATTTGGACATTTCCAAGTTCATTTATTGGGTACCCCCATTTTTGTGTTGTTTTCTTATTTGGGTGTTTTTTTTAATGATTTTAATGATTATTATTTATTTATTTATTTATTTATTTTGTGTTACTTATAATCTACCTACCTATTTACAAGTTAATTAAAAATAAGTTTTCACTTTTATGGGGGTTTTTTTTGGGGGGGGGAGAGGGTGGTTTTATGATTTATTCATTTAATTTGGCTACCCATTTCTCAAGTTCATTTATTGGTTACACTTATTCTTATATTGTTCTCTTATTTAGGTTTTTTTCAGGCTTTTTTTTTTTTTTTTTATGGGGGGCATACCTCCCCCCTTTCAAGTTTTTCCACCTCCCTCCTTAC
>Ga0116227_10003442_pt1 | contig 35154 bp, 37 predicted proteins | sample S1TSphgellanicum_FD_89693 | JGI IMG/M metagenome (GOLD analysis project Ga0116227, IMG submission 89693) | Host-associated microbial communities from peat moss isolated from Minnesota, USA - S1T2_Fb - Sphagnum magellanicum MG | ecosystem: Host-associated > Plants > Peat moss > Unclassified...
CAGGGTCCCGATAGATACATGCGAAATGTCGTATATAAAGAGGTTTTGGAACTGTAGTTTGTAATCGTAATTTCGTAATATGTACCGTCAAATGCACACAAACCTGTGCATTAGGCACATATTCCGTGAAGAAAAAGTTCGTCGTCCTCGTCAGGAGTTCTCGTCTATAGTTGAGCGTCGCTCTCCTCTCCTTTGGTGTCGCCGTCGCCGTGCATTTCGGGATCTTGATTCAGGTACGAAAACGAAGAAGAAGATTGAATAATAGGTGGACGTCTTTACAAATTCGATAAAAAATGAAGAACAGACTTTCTCTCTCTGTACTTTCTCTCACTATTCCGTGAACACGTTGTCCACCGTCCGCGTCAGGAGTTGTCGTCAAGAGATTAGCGTTGTTTTTCTGCTTTGTTGTCTTCGTCGCCGTGTTTTTTTGGATCTTGATTCTGGTACGAAGACGAAAAAAGAAAGAAATCGGAAGAAAACAAGACGAAGAAGGAAACGGAGAGAGAGAGAAAGACCGGGGCCCCGGAGGTATGAACCTTCTTTTCCCAGTGCATGTTGTTTCTTTGGCGGCGTGTTTAGAACTACATTGCTTTTTTTATTTGAGAAAATGTACGTTCTGTGTGCCATTATTCTTTATCTTCCTTCTTCCTCTCTCTTTTGTATTGTCCGCGGGTTTTATGTTTTCTAGTGTAACGTGCTCATTGCTTTGCTTTTTTTGCTCCTGATCTTTAGTTTTTGTGTTCTGCCTCGAATACGACCGGTTGTTGCTTTGTGTCTTTCTCGTGTAGTTGATTCCGGTTCTTGTTTCTTTTTTTTCTGTGTTTCTTCCGCTTGGCTGTCGTCTAGTTTCGCTCTCTCTCTCTCTCTCTCTTTGATGAGATTTCGGGATCGTGATTTGCTCAGGCATTCGTCAATCCTCCTGCTTCCCGGGCTGCTTCTCCTTCTCCTTTCGCCGGAGGTAAGAAAATTGTACATTGCATGAGGTAGACTAGTTTGTGTCTTTGTTTTCGGATGCGGTCAATACGAGTTTCACTCAAATGAGTGATTTCTACTGAAACCGTTCGTTTTTTAGAGTCATGGAGAAACTTGGTCCTACGCAGAAAAGTCCACCGTCAGAAGGATGCGTTCAGATGACGGACGAAAAAGGAGATACAAGTGACCAAGTGAATCTTGAGAGTTCCAAGAAGACACTGCCAAAAGTTTAATTCCAAGAACAACAGTTCGATTTTATGGACTTTCTGCAAGTCTAAAGAAAACAGAGGAGAACGAGCCTTGTTGTCGTGAGGTCAATAGAAAAGAAAAGACTGTCTACTTCATGGCGAAAGACTATTGTTGGATGATCCCAGGAGGAAGAAGCCCTTGTAAATCACCGGAATTTTGGTGTGCAATAGTGGTAATAATCCAGCAGCAAGCCCCTGAATATCAACACCGATCATGGTGATATGTAGCTTTAGGAGAACAGCGAGGTTACTCCTTAGACAATTGCTGCTGGATTTCACGTGTCCACAAGTCTGCAAAGAGAGACAATTTTGCCTTCTTTGATTACCGTTTCCAGGAGAAAGCTTTCTCCTGGAAACAGCAAGGGTTTAGGATCTTCTTGTAGGTAGATCTCACAGACTCACAAATTTGTATTGTGCTGCCCTGTGTACAACAGGTGAACAACTTGGAAGGTGGCAGCAATCATGACAGGACGAACATTCACAGGGTTTATATCTGTGTTTTCAACCACCTTATTGTTGATACTAAACCTCATGGTTACTGTGGGAGGTGTTGCTTCCCTAGTGATAGAGTTTCTACTTGAGCATAGACCGAGTCAGACAGGATGGCTCTTGGTCATTGTAAGTGCCTTCACAGTTGCTTCAGGCTTGATTGGCCTCTGCTCGAGTACCCGGAGAGGTTGTTTCACATTGCAACTGGTTCTTCTTGCCTTTTCTCTTGTGGGACTTATTGCTGCAGCTTTGTCAATTTTCTTCAAAGCTCAGCGGGTGCTGAATGACATGAGTCCCAAGATTGCTCGCAATACTGCCATCAAGGTTCTCAGGCTGGATGCTGCTGTCCTGTTCATCACCTTTTGCGTACAGGTCAGACAATTGGTACCAAAGAAACAGAAACATTGCAATAGCTTTTACGATGCAAGTTTTGGCTGAACCACAACTTTTTAAATTCTCCATAATCATGCAGTTATCTAAACGATACCTCAGCACTGTATTGTTTGTGTAGGTGGCAGTGCTTGTTCTTGGGGTATGTGTGAACTGCTGTGACCTTAATGATTACTATGAAGAGATTGAGAAGAACAGAGGCATGGCACGAACACAAGGCGCAGCTAATAACCGGGCAGCCATGAAAGGAGAGTCAAAAGCTGCCCAACTGGCTGAACTGATGAAAAAGAAATATGGGAAGTGGGCTGAGAATGGATCTGATTCCAAGAATTCCATGAAGTAAACATATAGGGTCCAAAGGACAACGTGAGACCAGTATATCAATGGTCTCAAAATTGTTGAAATTGCCTAGAGCAGGGTGTTTGGTTTGCTTGATCCAAGAGATCCATTACTATTCTTCCGAAACACTGGTCAGGTTTTGGTGACAGGAATCATCACAGATGTAACTCAATGATTGTCTTTTCTGATAGCGAAATTTGTGCATGTGTATAAATGAGAAGGATAGAGAACCTGGGCAGAGGACACTAGAGGAGCAGTTTTGGAATTTGGTATGGAGGTGACTCACAGGAAGAAGCCATCTGAAGAGCAGTTTGCTTAGCAAGTGCCAGTGTGTCTTTGGCTGTTGAGGGAGAAATGTTCTCATCTGCTACTTGGTTCCTTCCATTTTGTTAGGGTCATTGGGTGGGTTGAAAGTTGAAACAATTCTTTACCAACCTGTCCTTTGTATATAAGCAGGTGGGTTTAGGCATGATGCAACCAGTCTGCCTCAGATGTAACAAGAAATTCAAGGGGCTTTTCATGTGCTCCATAAATCAGGTGAGTTATTCTGTTTCTGTATCCCATATTGCTTGGATTTGCTTCAACCATCTAAAGAATAGAACGTAGCAGGATATTATATTCTGAACAAGCTAATTATAACACTTGTGGGTGGGTCAGTCAGTGGGTAAGTGGTCACATATACCCTGGATCATTAATTCTGTGATCTTGAATGTACTTCTACTGGCTTCTCTTGCAATTACTTGGATTTAGCAATAACCCAAGATTCAAAAAGCTTAAACATTGACATGTTTTATAAGCTTTCTCAGCTAGAATATGCAGATATTATTTATGCCTTTCATCCCATTGGTGTTGGGATTTAACTTGAGAGGGATATGTACCATGATGAGCATTAAGCTTTGCTATAGAGTACTAAGTTAGTACCTAATTGGTGAGTTTTTGTGCATTCAGGAACCATGAAGAGAGTCTTAAATGCTGTGAAGCACCAAGTAAGTTAGTACCACATATTCGGCACATTTTGGGTAAGCAGGACTTAATAATACTGGCAAAAGACTTTGCTAGAGAGTAAAAAGTAGTAAAAAGACTTGAGAAATTTTTGCATTATTTGCCTGGATTTGAGACCCTGCTATTGGAAGCAATGGTTTTTCTACAGCCTTTTGTTTTGGTTCCCTTACAAGGCAGAATTGTAGCATCCTGTGGGATCTACCAGACCTATCTACAAGACCATACTGTGGGTGCCAAATAGGGAGGTCCACCTGCCCTTGCAGAAGCAAACAAGCCCAACCAAATCTACCTGCTAATTCTGTACATCTAAGAGCTCTTAAGGTTAGGAAGTGGTCACTATGCAACCAAATCTGCCAGGTGTGTCTGTGTGAAGCTCACTGTTATGTGTCCACCTTGGCAAAGCTTGCATGGCAGAACCAGCCCCATATGACCTGTTATAAAATGTCAAGTTTAAAGTAAAACTCCTGCTGACTTGGCTTTTTTCGACCACAAAATCTCCACCATTACACTTTTTTGGACAAGCCCCATGAGCTTTCTTGAGTATTCAAATTTAACAGGATAGCGGAATGTGTTTTGTGCCTTTTCGAGGACAACAATTCTTTGTTTAGTGGAACCTCTTGGTGACAAGACAGGCAGCTCATCACGTACAATGGAAAAGCCCGTAGGGCCTGTTCCACTCAGGAATGCAGCAAGCCTGGTAGGGTTATCAGACTCACTGTTGCTCCATTACGTGAAAACAGGCTCTGCCAGGGCATGTTCCACAGCATAACCAGTTTTGTGGCCAAGGATTCAAAGTTCAGGTGCATATCTCAGTCGTTGATTCATTGAAACTGACACTGTCGGCACAAAAGAGTGAAGCCAGCAGATAGCTGCCTGTCCTGCCTAGAAATAAGGCTAAATAACTTGGCATCTAAATAGGACACAGAAACTGGTTCTGTAATGGGATCTGCCCCTTAATGGCAAGTTCAAACCAGAAACAATTAAAATAGGAATTGCTCTATGAAGTTCCCAAAAAACTGAGCTCACATGTCATGTCATAGCAACACTTGGTGAACATTCTTCAAAATGGGGACCAAAATGAAAACAATGTCCAATTGATGAAAATATGCAAAATTCAATATGTCCCCCATTGGCTTTATCTATTGAAAGCAAGCATGTTGTGGCATTTGTCTTCTCTCTCTCTCCCTATAAGCTTTCATATTCCCAAACTCTTGTACTTGCACCCATTTGAACTGTGATGTTTTCCAGTGTTGTGCACTTCTTTGATTTTGTTGATAACCTCTGGTTCTGATCATTTAAAGTTTCATAAATCAAAGGACATTGGGCTCCGGTTTTTTGGAAAACACAGAATCAAAAGAAAGTAACAGTTCCAAGTTTCTGAAAATTTCCAAACTCCAGTTCCAGTTTTCTGAGAATTGTCAGAATCAAAAGAACCTGGAAAGATTTATTACAGGAATTCAAAGAACTAACAATTTTCATGAAAGAAAGAACAGGCAATTTAGGGTGGTATCTTTGACCCTGGTCCTTTGACTTTTTGGAACCCCTGTTAAGGGTCAAAAACCAGTTCTATGACTTTTCAGAGAACCACCAGTCAAGGGTGAAAAGTAGTTCCTTGGTTGGTTGAGAACTGATCGTTCTCACCGGCAGGTACCATACCTGTAGCCACTGCTTCTTTCTTTGAAAAAGAGAGAACCACCCAACACTGGTGTTTTCTCACCAGATCACATTGTTGATGGCAGGCCAGGAAAGCTTTGTAGCTGAAGATAAGAATTGCAGAGAAGGAAAAACTCCCGAGATGACCTAAAAATGAGCAAGTTTGAAAACTCACTAGATTGAAACAGCATTTTCCAGACAAATGGAAATGAGTTATTTCTTTTTGCAATCAGATGGTCACTTCCTCCACAATCCAAATATTGCTCAACATCCCACCATCAAGGAACTGAGATCCTAGAGCTAGTTCATAGGCTCTCCACCAGTAGCAGTGCCATAGGGACTGAAATTTACCCGCCATCCCAATTTTGCTAGTGCCTGATTGATAGATGGAGCTTGACTGCTATCTTTGAGGGTCACATAGCATGTGATTTGGTCCAGCCAAAGAATACGTGTAATGTCACAACCAATAGTGCTGAAGCGCAGCATAATCTCATCAGTTGATGGCAATGGCAATCCATCAGCTGCAGTCAAGAGGAAAAGAGATGAACGATCGGCAACCGGTATGGGGCCTTGCAGAGGAAGATACGGCAAGTCAATCCTCATGACATACACTTTGTTGCAATGTTCTTGAAGCACCTACACCAGTCACAATCCAGGCACACCTCCTTGACTATCATCAGATCACACTCAAGCAGGCATTGCATGATGACCAAAAGACGAACAAAGCAACTGAGTATAATCAGAGCATGCCTGTTATTGGCAATCCAACCTTGGGGCTACAGATGCCATCCTAACTAACTGGAGGAATTGGCTTGCCCAACAACAGAGCAGTAGCCCATCACACAAGAGTGACAACATAGTATAAGACGCATATACATACCTGCAAGTTTAGAGAGTGCCCATCAGGTGCAGAAGTAGTGGAGCGAGCCTCGAAAAGCTTGGAGAGCCAAATGAATATTGTGCCTGTCATGTATGCATCAAAACTGGATCCAAAATTGTTGATCCTTTGTCAGTAATACCCATGCATTATGAATTTGTATGTCTGCAAGAATTGTCTCTCCAAGGTCAAACACTTGGTCTCCTGAGGTGCTCTCATCACAGCTAAGGCCCTACCCAAATAGGAAAATTTTCATGTACTTGCCAAAGACGCAAAGCACTGACAAGAATGGAATCAACCTAAGGAGCCATGAATTTAAGGGCAGCACTGCATTTCCAGAGAATGAATATGTCCTTTGAGTTTGCAGGTCTTGGAGGGAGGTTCAACAGATTATTCAGTGGGGACACAAAATGCATACAAATTTTGACATCACACATTCTCTGTATACAATCTCGGCAAGCATAGAATCTCCAAAAAGTTACCAACATCATGTGCCATATTCTCTTGGGTCCATAAGAAACGCACCCTGCTTCATGATAATGATGTGGTGCATCTCCAGTGGTCTTGTATCGATCAAAGAGGCTACTATGGACAACACCAGGCAGCTCCACTTTGGTAAGCTGCATGTCTACATCTTTTGAACCTGTTAACATTTCAGAAGGACAGGTTCTTAAGTTTTTCTTCCACCTGAATTTTGTACAGTTAATTACAAGAAAGGGGTAAAGCCAAAAGGCTTGGAAAAGCATACCAACAGATCCAAAATTTGTATATAGTGTCACAAATGACAATACATACATTCTGCTAGGTCTGCAAAAAGAGTGTGCAAGACATCGCTTTTCATTGGTGCTTTAGTTGCATGTAGAACACCCTCCTTCTCAATGTCATCAGGGGCAGTTGGAAGGAAATTGGAGAATTTGTTTGCATCAAACCCCACAATACCATCCATGTGCCCTATTGCAGTTATGGTTTCCGATGCCAGAGCTGTGTAAATGTCCTCCAGTGATGTTGAAGGTAGAAATACTGGAAACAGCCCTGCAAGGTACTTGGTATCATAAATTCCTGCAGGAAACAGAATCTGCACCTGTTCATCACCCACTGCATATCAAAGGGCAGGCAACAGGAAATGTTTGCTTTTGAGGTTTGCAGGTACGATTGTCACTCACAGCACCACAGCAACCAAATCCTGAAAGTCCGTCCTGATCTAACCTTATTCAATCATACAGTTGACAGAATTGGTCAGTTACCTGCTTTCGAAATTCATCCAAGGAAGGTGGAAGGTGGCCTACAAACTGGTGGTAGAGATAAGCCAGGTCTAGTAACATATTGTGTCCAACAACAGGTTTGTTGCACGTAGTCAGAGCTTGCATTACATTTGCAAATCCCACTGCATGCTCCAACTGGCGTTGCCTCTTTGCTGTCACCTCTGATTCCTGTGCTGCTATCACCTCTGTTGTTGCTCTCGTTAACCTCAAACTTGATTTGCGGCTCCCGACAGTGGCCTGTCCACTCACACACTCAATTCACTACTCTTGACATCCAAGTATTTCGTTTCTTGTTGCTGTATGGCAGGCATGCAAAATGTAAAAGCTTAAAAGCACAGTAGCACAAAAAAAGTACATACATGGCAGTCAGTTTATAACGAGCTTCCAAACTAGAAGGTGTACCAGTCGCTCCACATAGAACTCTGATTTTCCATACTCTTGCTCCAGCTGCTGATAAAGAGCTGCACGCAAATAGCTGTTACTTGGATCCAAAACTAGAGTTGCAGGTTGGGAGTCTGAGCTGCTGTTTCCAACATCACAAGGCTGTGTGCTGTCAACCCAACAACGAACATTCTCCATCTGTTGAGTAACAAAGTTGCGATCTTCTTCTTGTTTCAAAACAATTGGGTCCCTGGGAGCTTGTGATTCAGATCTCTTCTCCCGTCTCATTTGCTCAAGTGTGACATAGGGAATCCCTGCATAAAGAATTGATAATAGTTGGCATGCAGGAAAGGAATTCTTGCTTCCTAGTATGCAAACAGGGCCTCCTTCCCTGTAGGTTGCACAAGTAGCACAGAATGCAAGCCCAACACCCTCCTAAAGAATCCAGAGAACTGTGTATCAGAAAACACCTATTGTGATTGTCTGCAGCATGGTTATGGCTCTTGACCACAGAAACAAGACACTAAGTGAACAGCTTCAGTTGTCAAAAAGATACGAGCCAAAACTTGGGATCCTCACCTGAGTAGATAAACTTATTGAAGTCGAAGCCATGTTCTCGGAGAAAATCCAAAGACGACGCCTGCACCACCAAACCAGATGACCATCAAAGCTCAGCAATGCTTTACAAGGGCAGCTAAGTCACCAACTTCATCTCTTTCATGGAGAGAGGATGCTATGTCCTAATCAGTCCCCAGAGACTTGTTTGCATCACACCTGACAAGTAAAGCGATAATCCATTCCTCCGGATGGACGAGGAAAGACGTAGAAATTGTATGTCTGTGCCTCATAGCAGCCTGTCAAGGTGCTCCAATGAAAGGTTGCCAAGCCAAACTGAAAAAAGTCAAACATATTGTGTCAGTACCCAGAAAAAGAATCCAAATACATCTGGATCTGCAAACAACAGCAATAGACACCCCGAATCTCCAGATCCCTTCAAAAACTGAGCAGAAGTTTGAACATTGACAGACACCCACATGCTGTGAGATCTTCAAAAACTGAGCAGAAGTCTGAACAACAGTGACAGACACCTGCATGCTCAGAGCCCTTCAAAAACTGAGCAGAAGTTTGAACAACAGCAACAAACACCCACATGCACAGAGACCCTTCAAAACCTGAGCAGAAGTTCAAACAATATAGCAACAGACTCCCACACGCTCAGATAAACTGAGGAGCAGTTTGAACAACACAGCAACAGACACCCACACGCTCATAGAACTTCAAAAACTGAGGAGCAATTTGAACAACAGAAACAGACACCCGCATGGCTCAGAGACTATCAACAGCTGTTTAATATTGAAGCTCAATGTTGAATCACCAAACTGAGTTTCTGTCACAAGACTGGCAGCAATAGGAAGAAGACACAGCCATGATGCTAGCTGGCTAGCCCAACAACAAAACATCAAAGAGAAGAAGGAGAAGACAGAAAAGCAAACAGAAAAGACAGAGGAAAGAAATCAGGTTGTGTGGATGCATACAGGTACCTGCATGATGAGGAAATTCTGTGCTGATGTTCGAACTCGTGCATATCGTTGCTCAGCATCATCTAGCACCTCTTCTCTTCTGCAAGACAAAAGCATTACGAGAAGAAACAGAGCGTCAAACCCTAACCCTAAAACACGCAGGGATCCCAGACAGCAGGTGCTGCTTCTTCTTTTTTGCTTGTTATTGAAATCTTGAGTCTCAAGCTGCTGGATCTTTCTGTTTCAGACTGAGATTTCCAAAGGAACTTCCAGTTTTACAAAGAGAATCTCTTCCCCGATACTCACTCACTCATTTTCTTTCTGCAACAACAGCAGTGCATAGCATAGATACAGCCAACGAGCGAAATCGAAAGAAGAAAAGCTCACAGAACAAAGTTCCGGCTACAGACAGACAGACAAGACTGGCTTACCGCGGATTTGTGAGCGAAAGACCTGTGAATTCTGCATCGATCGCGCACATCTCACAACTCCGCAATGACTCTTCAATCTGAGGCAAAAGAAGTTCGAAATTCTCCTCCGTCACCTCCATCCCCTAATACTTGGTTCTCCACCTCTCTCTCTATCTCTCTCTCAACGAATCCCTACCAATCTCCCTCGCTCCCGTTTTCCCTGCTCCGTTTCTGAACAATACACAAAAGGATGGAGATATGTGCAACGTATGAGAGAAGCTTCACATATGGCTTTTTGCGTGTGTTTCCGAATTGCGACTTTCTTTTCTTTTCCTTTCTTTTTCGGTTGTGCGTGCTTTCGAGTTCCGACCGGTCTTGTGTTTTGCGGGTTGCGACTTGTCGTCGGCAGGCAGACACTCAAGAGTCGTCAACGCATTTGCAACCGATTTGGTGTATCTGATATTATGAGGGAGTGTTTGCTGGTCGCATTGCTAGACCTACTAAGTACTTGCGTGAAGATCATGGGCTTCTTCTTCTTCTTTAAGAATAGACAGCAGCAGCAAGAGTACACACCTATCTATCATCCATCACCTTGAAGCATTAAAGAAAAACAGGAGTTTGGTTTGTCTCCAACATTCGACGAGACAACAGCTGCAGCAAATGCCCACACTTGCTTGCATAAAACTGTAGAAGAATCTGCAACGCAGAAGAAGAAACCCAAATCAGACCTCCACCACATTTTTCAAGAGGATTCAGTACAAGAGTTTGAATGGATAGGTGAGTGAGTTCTTCTTCAAGTACGAGCAACTCCATCGGTGCTCAGTATGTGACCCTGCAAATGAAAATTCGATGAAGAAAAGTGAAAATATGCCGGTTTGTCTCAGCAAAATGCTTTTGTGCCCAGCAATTTTCCACAGTTTGCTGACGCTCGTTAAAGGCACAGCAAAGATTAACACGTGCCAGAGAAGAATGTAATAAAGACTGCTGCCGCTGCATGATTTGGCCAATCATAATGATTGGTCCAGGTGGTTTTGCTATTAGTAATCTCCCACCTATTTGCAATCCCAGTTTTAGTTTTGATGGGTGGGGTTAGAAAAAAGTATCTATAAACTACACTTGGAAATGAGAAATATTTTTGCAGAGTCGCATACTGAGCACCACTGGAGATGCTCTAAGCAGCGCAGTAGGAGTCGTCGATTCAAACTTCTGCTCAGTTTTTGAAGGTTAGCAAGAGAAGCAGCCCTAGCACCAGAACCAGTCGCGTTATTATTGCCTCCTACAACAACGACTTTGCGCAATGCGATGTTTCCGCAACCGGCAAGCTTCCTGGCGCAACAATTCTGCGTAGTTTGCACCCATGCAATGTCTAGAAGAAGGGTTTCTAAGGCATGGGTTGTTGATATTGTTGTGACAAGAAAGACTGTGACGACAATCAGCAGCCCCCCTCCTCGAGCTTGCTGCTGATCCGCTCGAGAAGCAGATGTTCACAGGATTGCTGGAAGCCATACCACAACCATCATCACATCCCCCGGCTCTTGTGAACTCTATCCCGACGTGCATCCCTCCTCCTCCTCCTCCTCCTCCTGTTCTTCCTGCACAACACGATCGTCGTCGCATCCGAGGTGGAGTGTTGTATCTTCGTTGTTGCTGTGATGTGGTTCTAGGTGTGATGGAATGCCAACAACAGCAACTGGGTGCACATGAAGAAGAACAAGGGGGTGGTGGTGGTGACGGTGTACATCGTCGTCGCCGTCGCGGCTGCTGCAGCAGCAGAGAACTTCTGTTGCCGAGTCCACAACCTGATGATGATGATGATCTACGGTATGCAGCATAGCCTTGAATGTGGTATTTCTCTCTAGGATGATGCGATCCGAAACCGGCGGCTGCTGATTGTGGATAGCTGCTGCTGCTGCTGAAAGGAGGCGGCGGTGGAGGAGGAGAAGTTCGTGAAAATTGGGTGTGGGTGTTTCTTCTTCGTCCGTCACCATAGCGATCATACCTTGTGTAAGAGCTGCTGCTGGTACTAGGGCTGCTGTCTGACATGATCCCAACCAGCTGATCTCGCGCGTCTGTAAGTGCGCGCGCCAATGTCGACACGACTCGCCAGAAATTTCCCATACGCAATTTCCGACAACTCTCCATGTCGCCATATCCTCCTCCTCCTCCTCCTCTTCCTCCTACTCCTCTTTCGAATCCTTTCCTGCTCGCTCTGCACCTCTGCAATGTCAATTCCCAACAGAATCACTTTCTCTCATCAGACGAGTTCGGAAACTTTTCCATCGCAATTCAATCGATCATCCCTATCTCCTTATGGTGCAATTTCTCCAACCCATATCTCTATCTCTGTGGACAAGATCATCTATCTATCTGCTCATGAAAATTCTGGAAACCATCTCTCTCTCTCTCGGTGAACAAACAATCCTCCATGAAAACAACTGCAGTACTGCGAGATTGCTAGCAAACAAATTGAAACGTCATCGTCATCACACCGATAGAATCCTTGTTTGCGCTTGAAGTTGTACGCTGCGAGCAAGATCCTCCTCCTCAACTGCTGCTGGTGGTGTTTGTTGAGACCAACTTCTGCTCATGATCTGCAGCTGCTCCTCATTCATGTTTGCTTCTTCTTCTTCTTCTTCTGCAAAACCCAAATTTCAGATTTCTTCCCTCTTCTCTTCTTCACCACCATCCACTTCCTTGAATCCTCTCAGAAAAAACAAAAATTCCACACAAAATTCCAATGACCTAAAATCTGCACCAAATTCCACACAGAATTCCACTGACCTAAGATTTCTGGGAAGAATTTTTTTCTACTCTCCAGAGCTGTGGTTTTGCCTGATACTGTTATTTCAGAAAACACATAATTGTAAAGGAAGGAATGTGGTCACAATCGTGTTATGTGATTCTTTTGCTTGCTAATTCAGTTTGATGCCCATCCCACAAATCATATTACAAAAAACACAATACCCAACTTCAAATCCCCATTTCACAAATCATAATACAATTGTACAGGATACACAACTTCAAATCCCCATCCCACAAATCATAAACACAAAATGGACAATACACAACTTCAAATCCCCATCTGACAAATCATAAATACAAAATCCACAACACACAACTTCAAATCCCCATCTGACAAATCATAAATACAAAATCCACAACACACAACTTCAAATCCCCATCTGACAAATTATAAATACAAATTCCACAACACACAACTTCAAATCCCCACCATACAAATCACAACATAAAATTACACAAAACACAACTTCAAATCCCCATCTCACGAATCATAAATACACAATACACAGTCCATAACTTTCTTCCTGCAACAATCATGTCAAATTCTCTTCACTATCAAGTTCATCTTGCAACAAGTTTCCAAAATCTACAAAATTTATTCAAGCTCCTATTAGGTGCTTTCTAAAGATCTATTTCTTCTACACACAATCAATGTCCACCCATGAGAGGGAAAAGATGTGCACACGCACATAGACTCCTTCAAAACACTCTCTCACACATGTTGTGCAATTCTTTTGTACATAACAAAGATGAGCTTCTAACTTACTTCATTATAGGAAAAACAAGATTTTGATTTGAAAGTTGAGAATTGAGGTTTAGAATTGAGAATTATAAGAGATATGGAAAGATTCATGTGTTGGATAGAATCAAGGATTAGAAAAGATGAGGAAATATTTATGTGTAGGATTTATGTTAAAAGAGAGTAATCAAATACTTTAGTTGAATCCAAAATTGTGCAACCTTGCAACTCACATGGGCTTTACTACTACACATTGATCTCTCCATGGCATTTTTGAGGGTAAAGAATGAGAGGAGTGCTACACAAAAAGCTCTTTGTGTGCATGGAGGAATGCAATGCAAAAAAGGAGGTCTGGAAAGACATTTTTGGATTGCCATTATTGTATTATAATCTTACAAGGTGAAGAGCCACTAAATGTCTTAGCAAACTAAATGTCCTTTTTTCATATGTTGTAATTAATGTTTCTTCTTTCAAATTTGTGATGTAGGTGGGTTGGTGACCACCCAAAAGAAGGTTTAGCCAAATTTGGCTACAAATTAGAGAGAAAGTAGATAAGTTTAAGAATCTTGCTACATGTTGGCAACATGCTAGAACCTATTTTCTAAATATAAATAGTGACATGAGCCATTTTTCGTAACCCATGTTTTTTTGGTCACCAAGATATGAAATTTTGTGAAAATGTAATCGATTGTTTTAATCATGGTAATAATTGGGGAAGAGTCATTTGATCGTATTGGCTTGGGATATTCATTGATTTCTAATTTTAAATTTACAAATTGATGATGATAATAGTTGGTGAAATGTCATTTTCAACATGTTTAATTGGAAAATTTAATGTCCACTTTTTCAATGTAAATATCCTAGTACTTAAGCCAATTTGACATTAATTAAATTATTTGCAAAAAAACTCATTTAAAAAATAAATGTCTAATAACTATGTCAAATGTTCTTGAAAAATATAAGTATTTTTTTTCCTTGTGTTTATTTCCCTCTATTAAAAGGTGAAATTGTAACCCTTGATCATAACCATCTTTTAAAATATAAGACCAAGGGGACAAGGTCAACACTTTATTACTGCACCAAAAAATTACCCTCACTATCTTATTTTATTACAACGACTCAAATAGTAAATAAAACATCATTTCAAAAAGAATGACATAGGTAAAGGTTTACTACTTAAGACTAGACCCACCCTCCTATAATTAATCTAAACCATGGGGTAATGGGGAGAAAATAGAAAAGGGAAACATGAAAAGTAATCATAATTCAAAAATAACTACTCCCCCTGGTTCTACAATACTTTCAACATTTGTAGATGTTGTCTAAGGGGCTTGAAGACCTTTTACTATTACTATCCTTCCTCTTTAGACCTTGCAGGACTTTTAGTGATTCAACCTGCCGTTTGCAACACCTTGGGAAGTCCTTCTTCTATTTTCTATCGTTTGCAACTTGTTGCCTTCTTTCATAGCCCTTGCTTATTGCCTACAAAGGTACCCTCAGTTTGCAAGCAACTCTTTGTTGATCTTCCCTTTCATTGTTTTCTACCATTAAAGATTGGTTACTACCTTTTAATGGCAAGGTAATTGCAAGCTAGAGTGGATCATTTTTGACCAATTTTTTAAATCCTTAAAAATATGTTACATAGTGTATTTTTTATAGGCTAAAAATTGTAAAGTTATAAACTTGTAAAAGTGTTCATTTTTATTTTTTTTTAAATGACACATAACCATGTAATACTTCATAGGTTATAATGTTTGTGAAAAAAAATTAGTAATTCATAAAAATGTAATAATGAAAGACTTTACCATTTTTGTCAATTTTTGGCCCATGTAAAAGTCCATAAAACTTTTATGTGATGTTCAAATGATTTCACAAACACCCATTTTAAATTACTAACCACATTTTTGATTTTTTGAAAAAAAATGAATTTTGTTCATTATAAGTTCAACATATGGTGAGTCCATTTACACATCTTTCATGTATTATCACATTGCAACTAGTATGTGATGAAAAGTCCCCCATTTGGTATAAAAAATTCAACTTCAAATAATTTCAAGATTCTATCACACCAAATTATATAACAATCACATACATGAGTCTTTTTTCATAAAATTTAATAACAATTTGATGTAGGACAAATTTTAATCCATAAAGATGCTAAAAAAATGTGTTGTGACATGCAGTGTCGTGACGTACGATGTTGTAAAAGTGTAAATCTGTAGTAAACTCTATTAAACAAAAAGACTAAAGCTAGTCAAAGGTATAAACTAATCAATCAAAAAGATATGCACGCACACGTATATATACAATTCAAAAAAGGAAGCTGAGATGAAATTTTCATGTATCCCCCCCAGACCTGAGCCGGGAAAAGCGTGGCATGGTCTGAGTACAAATCAAGGTGTTGTAGGAGAACATGATGAACAGTACCAATTGTCGACGAGAACTTGAGTGAACTCCAGCTTGAGGTAAAAGAAATGGTATCCACCATTACAGTTATCACAAACAGCATTTGATCAACATCGTTTGTCCTCTGACATACTTGACATGGATAATCAAGTGGAAGAATCTAAGTCGATGTGATGATGGTAGGATCTAAGTTCGGTAAGTGGCAAGGTGCACAATTTTTGGAATGATCCCAAATTATGCGTCCACTAGCTCTTTAAGCTAAAATAATGGATTATAATTAATGTAAGGTGGATTCAATATGTATATGTTTAGAAATTAGATAATAATAAGGTGATAAAAAATAGGTTGGACAATTATTTAATACCCTTTGAAAAATGGTCATTTGATGCATGTAGATCCCAAACTTTATGCTAAACATCCCCCTTGGGTCTAAATGACATATATAACTAGGCTAAAGACCTAAGTTATTAATTTAAGGTGCAAAAGACAAAGGCCATTTAAACCCCTCATCTCCTTTCACCTCATGCTTAAGGACCTAACTTCTTATCCATTGGACCACATTATTTAAATAAGTGACATTATTTCAAAGGTTTGTTTTAAGGATTTTGTGATGTAGCCAAGGTTTTGATCATTTAAAAAATAATTTAGCCAAATTTGACTACTTATTAAACACAAAAGTAAAGAAAAGCTTTCAATGAGTAGAAGTACATTGACTTGGTTTCACATTGTTTCAATTTACGATAAAAAACTATTGAATATATAAAAAAATTCATTGAAAATTAAATTAAATCATAATTAAATATGTCAAAGGAATTGGGGTGCATGATTATTATTGTTTGAAATATTTTAATGAGTTGAAATATTTAATGAAATTTATTTCATAATGTTTGGACACTAAAATTTTATATAGATTACATATAATAGGTTTTGGTTCAAAAATTAGTTGAATAATGTGTTCACATGTATATGTTTACCATTCAATATAAGTATGATAACCTTTCATATTTGACTATTCAAAAATTGAATATAGACCTTGCACAACAATATTAAAAATGTAGAACTCACCCAATTTCTATAATGGGTTTAGACTTGGACCAACTAGATGTAGGAGATATTGAGTTTTAAGTAATTTTTGTAAATGAAAATTCAACAAAAATCCTTTCTTTATTAAATAATAAACTTCATTTAAAATTATTAAAGATTTGTGCATTCAATTTGATAATTGTTAGTTTTGTGATTATGTGATGCACCAAGCTTGGCAAGCCCACAATGGTAGTTTTGTCATGGATGTAACTCTTTGACGAAATTCATAAGAAAAAAAATGGGGACAAACAACCATAATTTAATATAGGTGAACATTGTTGATTAGATGGATTATATATATAAGAATTATTTCTAAAAAATTTAAATTGTTGATGAATTGTTGTGAATTATTGTTATAGATGGTGAAAGTTTTGTGCGCCTTGCACAAAAGTATGACAAATGGCCAAGAAAATGGCAAACGACATGAAATTAGGTGGGTTGCATTAGCAAGTGTGTTGAAGAATGACCAATGGTGTTTGGGATGAGCGCATATATTTTATAAGGCTACTCCATTAATTGGTTGCTTCACAAAACATTAGTGAAAAGATGATGAGTTTATAGGCAACATTTATATATTAAAAGACTTGTTAGAGTGCAAAACATGAAAAATGAAAATGCCCACTACCAATGATTTGTTTTGTGCTAATGCACTTGTCAAAAACTTCAGCACAATGTGATTTTGATGGGTACAAGAAAGCTATTTCACTATTATTTATAAATTGATGAACTTATGTATTGTTGGGTTAGTTTAGGCTTTATGTTTGGTTTTACATGTTACATTTTCAATCCAATGGTCCATTAAAAAATATTTTTAATTAATTAAGTGAATAGTGTTTCGATTTGACAATTCATTTTATAATTAACCATTAATGTCACTTATGATTTTTGTGACCATTCCTTGAGCATGAATTTCAAAAATATATGTTGAATTATGAATTATTATTATTATTATTATTATTATTATTAAACATAAATGATAAATTATTTAACACCCTATACTAAACCAAATTGAATAGTATGATGATCAATAATTCTTACATTATTGGTGTAAACATTAAAAAATCATTTTAATGCTTTATTTATTATTATTTTTTCAATAATACTAAATGCACGATAGGGGTCACTATGATTTGGGAAAACTTAACATGATGAATAATGCATGACACATAAGCCTTACCATGAATCTTATTGTTAATATTCATATTAATTAATATTGTTTTGACGAATATTGTTTTGGAAAAAATTGTTACATGAATTTGGTTTTTTCACATAAATTTGATAAGAGAATCTTTTTAATGCATTAAGGATTTGTTATGATTGTCATATGATAAGTTTGTCATAATGAACTTGTGATTCATGTTCAACACAAAATAATTTGTGAAAAGCCCAATGAAAAAAAATCATTATTTTTTGCCAAAACCCATGAGATTCAAACCTTCGATGTCAAGCAAGTTAATTGTCCCAACCATTAATATACAATTACAAATAAAAAATGTAAGGTGCATTTTATATATATATTCATTAAATGCTATAATTTTTAATTTTAAAATTGAAATTGTTGAACCTACTTTTTATATATAAATAAATATTTCAACAAAAGTTGTTGATTATCAATATGAAGTACATCATGCATAATATGTCATACATTTAAAAAAATTATGTTGTTAATGTTTCATCAAGTTAATGTTTATTTTTTACTAAATGATTATCATAAAATTGATATTTTTTTCTAAATTTGTCATAATTATAATAAAATTATCTTTTAAATTGAATTTAGTCCAATTTTTTTTGGTACATTTTTCATTTTGTCACCTCCTTTTTGTTGTTATTCATAAAGTCCCAAAAAATTGATTAAACAACAAAACCCAAAATGAATTGTTCAATTCTCCTATGATTTGCATTTAATATAATTTTATTAATAGCCATCCTTTGATTGGCTATCTCAAAGTTTGAATTACAAATCACATCTAAGACCAAACTATTTTTAACATTTGTGAAAGCACAAAAAAATAATTTCATTTTGATTGTGGTATCGAATGTAAATTAATTAAACAATTTAATGTTCACCTAATTATTTCAACTTGTTTTGGACCTTGAATGAACAATTCCATCCCATGTCTAAAATATTTTACAAATAACTTTAATATGTTATAAAATTTTAAAATTGTGTTATATTATAATTTTATAAGTTTCATGTTAATTTATTTATCAGATTTTATTTTCACTTTTAAAAAAGTTGACTTGTTTGTGAGGTAAATGTGTGAAGTGAGGTTGCATTCTTATTTTAGGATATTGTTGTATGGTTTGTTATTGTTATTATATATATGTTAAATTATGGATGTATAATTTTTGTGGGATTAAATTTGAAAACTTATGATTTTACAAGTATGTGAAATTGTTTTTTGGGGTAATTGATGATGTTGTTTTTATTTTTTATTTAAAGTTTAATTTGATACTTATATTGAAATTATTGGTATGTGAAGCTTATTCATTGTAAAATATATATAATATTTAACAAAATGTGAATTTGATGTAGGATTGAAAGTACAAATGTGTTGATATGTGAAAAATTTGGTAACGCAATTTTAAAAGTCACCATTCTTTTTTTTTTTTTTTCTTTTTTCCATTTTTTGGGTTTTAATTATTAAATAAATATTATTTCAATAACATTCAATTATCAACTCACCATAAACCTCAAATTTAACAATTTTACTTTTTGAATTCAAATCCATGCAAAAGACAATTATGATATTAATAATCTTGAAGACATATATTACTAATGTGATAAACAAATTTTTCTATTTACACTAGTCAATTTTGCTTATGCAATCTTTTGATATAAATAAAAGAATGAAGGCTTTAAATGACTTAAAAATAACATATGGAAACTATATTCTTCTAAATATTTATTTCTAAAAAAAATTAAAAAAAAATCAAAAACCTTCTATTGGAACAATTGTTAACAATTTGTTATTATCATCAATTACATGTTTGACATTCAAAATGTTTTGTATTAATGTATCAATACAATCTTCATAAAAAATTGTCTTCATTTTAAAAAATCGATACAAACTTTTTAATTCAAAAGAAAATTTCATCAGATTTTTTCAAATTATTATTTTCATTTGTAATTATAAATTTTGCTAAAGTCTTGCCAATTCCGTTTTATAAAAACTTTTGTTTGCAAAGCTTGTTTGGTAGAAATATTATTTTGAACACTAGAACATTTTGCAAGTGTTCCAATTTATTTTAAACATTTAAAAATATGTTCAACATTTTAAAATATTATTATGCATATTATTGTTATTTTTTAAATTTCTCAATTCAAGGTGATTAAGGTGTGTTTTAACTTGTAATAATATTCAAGATTAAACAGAAATAAGTACACAAGAAATTTGATGCAATTTGTTGACATGTCCATTTGGGATGTTTTATTTATTTATATTTCTAATAAATCATTGTTTGATTAAATATTTCAACTAAACATGTTTTTTTGTTTATAATGACATTCCTAATATTCATAATTCATTTGTTCATTTTTTTTCAATAATTTGTTATTCTTCTAAACATTGGGAATGATTATAATTTTTAAAATTATTATAAATTGAATTAATTGAAAGAGCTTCAATACAATAATTTTTAATAATAGGTTCGAAATTATTATTCCCAAATGTTCTATCCAAATTTTCGGTTTCAAACTAAGGCGCCCCGTAGGGCACATTCTGCACCTATTGGTGAACTAGGTGCAGAATATGCTGTAGGGGGCGGTTTATGTGGTGCATAATGGGCAGTGGCTTGACGGCTTGACGGCTTGACCATTCCGCAGTCCAGAAAGTACAAAAAACACGTGCTCTTCTGGAACCGGCTGACGAAGGAACGTTCCGCGACGAGCGACGGAACGGACGAGCGTCGAACGGAACGCCGCGCAGGGCCCGGAGGACTAGGCCGAGGACGGGGAGGTCCCAGAGGACGAGGACGAGGGGAGGTCGTTGCGGCGGAGCAGATGCTCGGAGGACGAGGAGAAGATATTTTTACCAAGTTGCCGATTGTCGCGGTGGCTGGCAGAATTGTTCTTTGCTTTTGCTTTTTAATTGGGAGCTAGGAGTAGTAGTAGTAGTAGAAGTTGTAGTAGCAAGAGCAGCAGAATCGATTGATAGATAGAAGACATTTTCCCCAGAGATTTTCGGCAGTTGCTGAGGAGGAGGTGGAGGTGCTCTTCGTTTTGGGGTTTTACATCTTTTGTTGGTGGGTTTGTTTTTTGTTTTGTTTTTGGAGTTAGTTGCTGATGGAAGGTTTTTGTTGCTGTCGTCGTTTTTTGTGATGAGAATTTAAGATCCAGAATGGCTTGAAGGAGGAGGAGGAGGAGGAGGAGGAAGAAGAAGAAGCGGAAGAGGAGGAGGAGGAGGAAGAAGAAGAAGCGGAAGAGGAGGAAGAGGGCAATAGGTTTGGTTGTGGGGGGGGGTGTGTGTGTGTGGTGGTGATCATGGAGCAAATCAATTTGCATTGGCAAGGGAATTTGTAGCTGGAAGTTCTGTTTCTTTCTTTTTAGGGTTTGTGGGGTTTTGGGTTTCTGGATTTGTGCCACCAATCAAGCTGATCGATTTGTTTTTGGTGGCACAAATCCAGTGTTTGTGTGTGTATGTAGAAAAGACTAGTGTGAATTTTGCTGCTTTTCTGCTTGACAGAGTCTAGGGAGTTTTTTAAAAAAATTAATTAGACATGTCTTTATTAATTATGTTTTTCTGAGCTTGGGGATAAGCAAGCAAGCAATAGATCAAGAATGGGTCTGAGAGATTTCTGCTGTGGTGCAAAAATGTAAGCGTGGAGGAAGAGTGTTATTGCAGAGCTGGTGGTTTGTTCAAACTTCGAACTCTTTGAACAGTTTGCTGCATAGAATTTCTGGAGTGGAGAAGAGGATTTGCATTGAGAGGAAGAGGAAGAGGAAGAGAGGATTGTGATGTAAAGCTTAAAACCTGAGGAAAACAAAACAAAAAAGGGTGTCTCAATAAGCTATGGCAGGATCCATTCAGAATTTGCAAGCGAAACCAAACAATTCTACACTCAGACTTCATCATAACAGTGGCAGTCCACGAGGAGTGGCGAATGTGGGTGAAAATAGCACCCCTCCTGCTGGTGCTGTCGATGGGGCATCAGGAGAGAAGAATGGAGCAACAACAAATGGAACTGACAATAGCACTCACCATCTTCTTCATGACATCGGTTTGTCTGTTGTTTGGAGCTCTGCTGAGCAATCAAGTCTGGAAGAAGGCCTAGTGAAGTAAGTAAACTTCCTTGAAACCTCTTGAAATACTGGAGAGAGATGTACAGACAGATGTAGTACAAGATGATAGTCGGAAAACTCATAATTGCTCAATACTGTATTGTTGTCAGGAGCTTTCTGACATGGCTTACTCGGGGGTCTTAATTGGTAGATATGCAGGTCAGACAAACAATCTTGTGAAATATATCAAGCTTGCAGCACTGTTGCCTGAAAAGACTGTACGGGATGTTGCTCTCCGCTGTGTTTGGATAACAGTGAGTGTGTACCTTTTGTCCTCATCATGACAGTCCTTTCTTGTAATTTACTTTTTTATGTTCAGTTTTGGGCAGTAAAACTCAGATGCATTTTGTGGAAGCCCTGCTTGCCTACCAATTTTCATGTGTAAGTTTGTCAGCAATCAACTGGGTATGTTGTTGTATGCACAGAAGAAGGAGAATGGAAAAAGGCGGAAAGTTGAAGAGCAGAATGCCTTCAAAAAAAGCAAGGACAGGAAGGTCTCCTATTCTTCCAGTTCAATCCATTATTGCAATTTAAAGGTTGATCAGTTTTGGTGTCTCAGGAAACATATATTTGTTATGTGGCAGGTTGTGGATGTAGAAGAAAAAAACCTTAAGCATCTGAGGTTGATGTGGAAAGGAGGAATGCTGTTAGGTTTATGCTACTGTACTGAGGTCTTGTTTTGCTCCAAATTACATTGAGTTTGCATCTGTATTTCTATAGCAGGAAAAAGTAGAAGCACTCACGAGACCAGCGGCAGCAGTAGTAGCAAGGCCGCCAATGCCTATGTACACTCCACCTCAACCCCCTGTTGACAATGATGATGGAATCTCTAACGATGGTGGGTTTCAACTCTGGAGTAGTTACTAAAATTTTCCCCATACAAATCTGTCTCTTGAAAGGCCAAAAAGTCTCCTGGCAAAATGTTTTCAGATGTCATCTGTTGCATTTTTACTCAGATTGCCATGAAGCCATTGGAAGATTTGGCCTTGAAGCCATTTTTTGAGGCCATTTCTCTGTATCATAATTGCAACTGACTGTGAGCCAGCTGGGATGGATGCAGCAATTGGAGGACCCACAGGCCATTTGCTTGAGCATAATGCACAAGTTATTGGACAAATTCGAGCTAATCTTGCTGCTTGCAAGGTATATTTACTTGAAATCCCCTTCAACTTGGCCAGTTGTTACGGAGGAGGTTGTATAATCTGCAAAGGGCAATGCCCACTGGTGTGTATGTGGAATGGGAAAAGACTGGCTGACTCACATGCAGTTGGGCTCTTGTGTTTATGACAGCTCCAGGAGAACACAGAATTACTGGTGCAGTTCAGGGACAACATTTATGCGATCTTGAATGGGTAGATCACTGTCATAATCTGCACTCTTTTTCTTTCACTCTTGTGGAGTGACTAGAGATTGGGAAAGGACAGGTAAATCACTTGCTGTGATAATGCTCCTAGTTTGTCTGTGTGCTGAGAGGAATTTTGTTCATCTGGTTGATGCAGGATGACAAACATGCCAGGCATTATGAGCCAAATGCCCCCACTACCAGTAAATCTGAACTCAGAGCTGGCAGATAGGATTTTGCCAATGCCTCAATCCTCAGCTCCAACCCTACACCAGTAGTTAGTCATCTAGGAAGCAATGTCATCATCACTATTGAGTCTGGCACTCTACTGTATATTATCCTCAATTGTAGACTGTGCAGAAGTGAATGATCCGAGTTTTAATGGAAGGAAGGTAGTCTTTAAGCTTCACTGCTCTGACCCTAGTGCAATTCAAGAGTGTAGTGCACAACCCTACTCTTTTCATAATTAAGTCACAAAATTTTATGTAACAGCTGTTGCTGTCATTACACACCCACCGTAAATACTCAATGAACTTCTTCTAGAAGGAAGGGTTGGATACAAGAGAAGATAGTCTGCAAAGTATCACGAATCTGTGGTAGTTGAGTTGAATTTGCACAATTAGAGAGGGTTGTTGCCCTTTTTAAGGTTCTTAAGAGCTTAGGAAGGTACTAAATGGTGCAAAAGGCAGCATCGTGGGAATGAGAAGCCACCGATTTCCCAAAGCTGTGGTTGTCATCACTGGCAATCCGGACCAAAACCCTTTTTACACTAATATATCCAAGTACTCTGAAGAAAAGGTCGGTAGGGTTCAGGATCCAGAGGTTGACGAGTTTAGTTGTGTCTAGTATTGAAAGACAAGATGTGCAGAGTTTGTAAATCACATGCATGAAATGAAGTGCATGCGAGGGAGGAGGGATGATTTGTGTGACCAACCAGCTCAAGTTTCCAGCAATAATTTGGTTAGTGCCATTTTTTGTCAATGAAGCTTGATTGCTTTCATCTGAGTATTGGATATGTCTGTGGCAGCACACTAGAGTTTTTCTCATAAAAAGTCTTTGTTGCAATTTTATTTTTCATTCTCCTGTAGAAGCTGCTTTGCAAATCAACAGGTGCAATCTGTGAAGCCTGAAACAGGATGATGAGGTGTTCATTTGTAATCAGGTATGCCATCAGGTTCAACACCTTGCCTTGAAATTTTGAAGGAGGAATACCAGAACAAGGATGGAATTCCTAATTACCCAAAGATTAGCAGCAATCCCATAACGAGGTTACAATATTTTTAGATCTGGAAATGCTAATTACTGAAAACATGGACCAAATGCAGGCAGCTTTCTTTGATCTGGAAATGCTATTTACTGAAAACATAGCCCAGATGTGGACAGCCCTCTTTGATCTGGAAATGCTAATTTCTGAAAACATAGCCCAGATGTGTACAGCATCTTCTACTCAGATCTTTGAATGCTAATTTTGGACAAATCTTACACTTCGTGCAAGCAAGGATTTGCATAGCAAATAGCATTGCAAAAGTGGAGCCAATCTACCGAAATACGTATACAGAACATCCGGTTTACAATCATTGGGAATATTGTACTGTGATCTATACGTATTGTCTTCATACTTGTACTTAAAGTCGTCTTTGAGCTGTCGTATGTACGTATGTATTTTTATTCGTATTTTCTTCGTACTTGTACTGCATCTCGTCTTTGCATTGTAAAGTATACGTTATTTATCTTCGTACTTGTATTGCATCTCGTCTTTTGTATTGTAACGTATGTGTATTTTTCTAGATACTGTCTTTGTACTTATACTGCATCTCCTCTTTGCATTGTGAAATATACGTATTTGTACTCGTACTGCATCCGGTTTTGATACGAAAATTATAGGTATTTTCTTCGTACTTGCATTGTATCTCGTCTTTTATATTGTGACGTATATGTATATTTCTTTGTAATGTCTTTGTACTTGTACTGTATATCTTCTTTTGTATTGTAATGAATATGTATATTCTTCGTATTATCTTCTTGCTTGTACTGCATCTCGTCTTTTGTATTGTAACATATACGTATTTTCTTTCACATTGTCTTCGTATTGTACAGTGTCTCGTAGTTGTACTGTAGAGTGTATTTAGTTTATTCGTATTGTCTTCATGCGTGTACTTCCCGTCCTCGTTGCCGCTCTCATTCGTGCGGCCTCGCGTAGCAATGGGAGATCGTCCTTGGAGCGTTCTTCCGCCTTTGCTTCTTCTCTGCGATCCCGTCTTTTGAGGAGTCTGAGAGTGTCTCGACGGAATGACTGTAGTTGCTGTGTAGATGTTTGCTTTCTGTGTTACGTTCTCTTTCTTGCTTTCTTTTTTTCCCCGTTTTCTTCGCTTGAGAAGTGAGTGATCTTGGCGAGGGTTTCGGCATTGAACGCGGTCCGGACGCCTGCCTACATGTGAGTGATATTATACTCTCCATTCCCTTTTCCCGCCTGACTGTTGTTGTCGGTGATGCTGTTTGCTTCCGGATCTGCATGAACATCAAGTTGGAGCTACCATTGTTCTTGTTGCTGTTGCACTTCTTTTTTGTTTTTTTTTTCCGGTGTGATGGCTTCGGTTTTCTTCGTTTTCCGCTTGTATCGTTGATTCTTTGCAAGCTTATATATACGGCTGTGAAGCTCATTTTGTCTGTTGGATTTCCTGTGCATAGTGGTCAGGAGGAGGTACCTATTTTGAATTTTTTGTTTTTTGCATGGTGAATGGTTGCTATGTTAGATCTGCCACCTCCAAGGTAGTCTGATAGGAACGAGAGGAGCAAGAGACGGAATGGCTCATCACAAGGCAGATGATGAGTACGACTATCTTTTCAAAGTAGTCTTGATCGGAGATTCGGGAGTGGGGAAGTCCAATCTGCTTTCCAGATTTACGAGGAACGAGTTCTGCTTGGAATCCAAATCTACAATCGGTGTGGAATTCGCCACACGATCTATTCAGGTTCTGTATCTCCCCTCTATAGCTTTTCATTTGGGAAACTCTCTCACAGACATTTTGGATTGCTTTTCTTTCACTTGGGAAGCTCTTAAAGAGCATTTTGGACATTGTATTTTTGTCTTCTTCCCCTGACTGGCATTCCAGGAGTAACCCAGATTCCAGGTTTGAATCTGTTCCAACATGAGAGTAGGAGCATGCTATGCGTTTTTTTCTCTTTGATCTGTGCAGCAATTTCAGTTTCTGAAAGATACTATCTTGGTGACTTTTGATCACTTCTGATGGATCCAATAGAATAGGTAGGAGACTCATTGGGACTGAGACTCTTCAAGTTTGTCACACTTTAGGGTTTTCTCTTTTGTGTGTTTTGTGCATCTTTTATGTTTGAGTGTTTCACCCAAGGCCTACTATGTTTGTTGAGTCCCAAAGGAGTTTCCATGTATTCTGTTGTCTTCTTCCCCTAACTGGCATTCAATAGTAACCCAGATTCCAGGTTTGAATCTGTTCCAACATGAGAGTAGGAGCATGCTATGTGTTTTTCTCTTTGATCTGTGTGGCAAATTCAGTTTCTGAAAGATACTATCTTGGTGGCTTTTGATCATTTCTGATGGATCCAATAGAAAGGGTAGGAGAATCATTGAAATTGAGATTCTACAAGTTTGTCACACTTTAGGGTTTTCTTTGTGTGTTTTGTGCATCTTTTATGTTTGAGTGTTCCTCTCAAGGTCTATGTTTGTTGAGATCGGACTCCAAAGGAGTTTCTATGGTGACACAGTCAAGCAAGCTCGAGTTTGTTCTGAACTTGTTATTTTTCTGTATGTTTTAGGTTGATGGCAAGACCATCAAAGCTCAAATTTGGGACACAGCTGGGCAAGAGCGCTATAGGGCCATCACCAGTGCCTATTACAGGGGAGCTGTAGGTGCGCTGCTGGTTTATGACATCACAAAGCATGTGACTTATGAGAATGTGGAAAGGTGGTTGAAGGAACTGAGAGATCATGCAGACTCTAACATTGTTATCATGTTAGTGGGTAACAAATCAGATCTCAAGCATCTTCGAGGGGTTTCAACTGAAGATGCACAGGCTTTCTCAGAGAAAGAAGGTCTTTCTTTCATAGAGACGTCAGCTTTGGAGGCAACAAATGTTGAGAAAGCATTCCAGAGGATTTTGACTGAGATATACCGGATTGTGAGCAAGAAAGCTCTAGCGTCAGAAGAATCAGCAACTGCAGGCCCAGGAGAGGGGACTACCATTGTTGTGGGACAGGACACAGACTCATCTGACTTGAAGAAAAAGGGTACATGTTGTTCTGCATAGATGAAGCCAATTGAAGCAGCAGTATTTTGATTCTTTGGTGATAAATGCAGGTGGCACATAATATAGGTAAGCTATGAGGAATATCTTTGATGTGCTGCTTAGGGACTTTCTCATTAGTCTCTTAGAAGGATAGTAACAACAGTTTTGGAAGCTTCACCCTATCCAGAGCTCATCAGAACATGCTCTTGGTGAATACCAGCAGCTTACCACCAAAGGCATGCTACATGTTAGAGACTTCCATTTCTCCTGGGAGGTTGGGGGCCAGGTCTAAATGCTTTATTCCATCAGAAACTCAGTAGACAGGTTCTTGGTAGCCATAAACAGTCACCATTCGAAGATTGTAATTTCTAGGGACATTGACTCCAGTCCTTTGCTGAATCAGCAAAGTCTGCTTTTATCACATCACTGTTATGGCCCATGAGGAAAAGGTGTTGGACCATATGTGTCCAAACAATGAAGTTGGGGGTGTGTGAGTATGCAATGTCAATAAATGTTTCGGTTGCATGGTATTGGTGCTCAAAACTCCATGTCAAGGAGTAGGATTGGGTATTGTGTGACTGAACCACGTCTGGGGAGTACTGTAGGTGAAAAGTCAGCTTTCATGTGCTGTTTTTGATCATGCACATCCCAGTTGATTATTGAGTGCCGAGGTTTCTTTTTTTCACTGTGAAGGCCAAGATGAACTTTGTGGACCAACTGTAATAACTCGAATTTGTGGATTTGTGGATTTGTGACAGTGAGGTCTTTTCCCTGAAGTGGTTAGATTGCTTTGTCCTTTTCTCTTTTTGAATTAAACACTATATCTTGTATAAGAGCAAGTGTCACCACATTTATTCACCTGCTGTAACTCATTGCAGCAACCTGCATGCCCCTCCTCTCAGATATTGAGGGCAAGAGTCAAGAATAGGAGCTTGCAAAACAGTACCAGAGAACAGTACCTGAAGTTAACTGCTATTGCAGGTACTTCGGTGGTAAAATTGATCTTGTTGTGAGATTGTTTTCTAGGTTGCGGTTGCTTGCAAATGAAATTGCACTGTACTAATGGCAGGGTTCAACTAGCTCTGGTTTTAGAGGAACCGCCAGTACTCATGATAGTTTTAGAGGATTCCACAAAGTTAATACTATGCTCCTGCATAAGTTCCAAAGATTGCAAATAGATTGCAGTTCTTGTGCTATTTATAGGAACACAGTCTGGCCAATTATGGTTGGGTGTTATAGCTGGGATGTTATAGAACTCTTTCCTTAACTGGAAACTACCTGCCTAAGAAAAAGAGTGAAGATTAAAGTTATCTGTAAAGTCATGCGATTAGGGGGGCGAGAACAGCCACTTTCGGCATAATAGGGCATCAAATGCGTAACTGGGAATCAAAATTTTACAACCCAAACTAGTGTTTCCACCAATTTTGGTGGTAAACTGAGTTTCATCCTGTCTTTCCTTTTTCCTGAGCGCCTCCACTGCTGCTACATATATTTTCACTGCTCCTACCTGTACAACTACTATAATTACTCTCGAATCTTGTGCATGAAATGCTGAGTTCTCAGCATTTCATACTGAGATTTAATAAAATTTCCTAACTTTGCATATATCACTGAAAGAGGGGATAAGGGGTGAAAGAGAGTGTGACTTTAGAGATAAATTCTATTGAGTAAATATGTTTTGGATGTTGCTTCTTCAACTCTGCCTTTTTTGCAAACGATGTGACAGCTGTTTCTAAACTGATGTGAGCATGAGTAGAATATGTTCAGACACAGCCTGAGAGAATAGCATTTGCATCAGCAACAAGAGTGACCTGCATGGTACAGATAGACTCCAGCAGTATGGACTCAAGATGAGTGGACCAATTTCTTTGCTACATCTAACACCAAGAGGGACCACAGGCTGTGGTGGTGGGTAGATAAAATGACTCAGCAATGGTGTTTGACACTTTCAACAGAAAGCAAAACCTTGGTTACAGGATTTGATCTGCTGTGCAGAGATGGTGAGCTTGGTGCCCATTGCTACAATCTACTGCCTATTTCTCGTGTCCCCAGTTCAGGGATGAGCCAAGTGACTGCACCCTTGTCATTGTCAATTCTTTGGCATACTGTTTGGAGAAAAAAATTTCATGTATCCATGAGAGTTTTCCAAAAAGTCACCCTGTCTTTGGGCCTCCTTTCACCCCTATCCCCTCTTTGAGTGAGGTATTCAAAGTAAGGAACTTTTTATTAAATCTGGGTATGAAACGCTGAAACTCGGCAGTTGATGCACAAGTTTCGAGAGTAATTATAGTGGTTGTACAGGTAGGAGCAGTAAAAATATACGTAGCATCAGTGGAGGCGCTCAGGGAAAAGAGAGAGAGAGTCACAACAGGATGAAACTCAGTTTTCCACAAAAAAATGGTGCTTTTCTGAGTTTCACCCCAATGCTAGTTTACTTTTTTGCAGGTTTTTTTAAAAATCAGGGTTTTGGTGTTTTTCTGACTTTACGGAAAACTCTAATAGCAGAAGTCGTTCCAGCAGTGGGGTTGTCCAAAGCTGAAGTGACTGATATGGTAGTAATATGTAACATTTGAAATACTTCGGGCCTGAACCAGGGACATCACAAACCATAGCTTCTGTCTGAGCACAACATTGGCACTGAGTACATGGGCATTAGGAAGAAAAATGAGATCACCATACAACCAAAAAAGTGTGCAATTTATTTTCGCATCCTTACCCATAAACATGAAACTTTGGACCATGTAAAATGGGGGATCAATTAAACATTGTGACTGAACAGTCAAAGCCAATCATATCATTTCTTTATTGGTCTTTTCGGAGAGCTCTGTATCTTATGCATCTCCGCTTTGGTAGGCCCCAAAATGCTACCTAAAATAGCCAGCAAGTCTTCAAAAGACTGCCACCTAACATTTTAGAACCTGGACTATAATTTCAACAAGTTTGAAGCCCTTGCAGACCTTTCCTAAGTGAGATCCAACTCAGAGCATCCCCCACCAGTGTTTACTACTTAGTATGTGACCTTGCAAAAATATTTCTCACATTCAAGTTTAGTTATTTACTTTTTTTGCAACCCCACCCAAAAAACTGAAACTAGGACTGCAAAAACAGGTGGGAACTACTAACAGCAAACCAACTGGACCAATCATTATGATTGGCCAATCAAAAACAGGGACCAGCAGTGAGATCATATTTATTACAGTGTTCTCTAGCAGGTGCCCAGCTTTGCTGCGCCTTCACCAGCCTCAGCAAACTGACCACATATACAAGAGCAAAACCATGTTTGTAACCCAAACCCGCAAATTTTGACTTTCCTTCATCTGATTTTAATGTGAAGGTTTACATACCGAGCACTGGTGGGGATGCTCTTACAGTTGATATTTGAGCCTCTAAAGTGTCTACCACATCCAGAATATTGAGCAAGTTATTTCCCGATCCCACCCATAACCCATAACGATCAAATCTAGTACGTACATTGTAAAGTAAGGATCCAGCAATGCCATGGCAGGGGCCACTCACTGTGATCAGCCAACCCATTTCTTTAATGACCCATTAAAAATGCGTAATATTGTGTGTGTATTTACAGGTCCACACTCAATTTTACACTATTTAAAGTGTAAACTTCATCCACATTACTGTTTACAAGTCATTACACTACTACTGCTGATGGACTTGCTTTAAAGAACTTAGAAAAAAAAAAAACAACAACAAACTTTGAACCTCTGGAAGATTCTCCCAAGGCCAAGTCTTGCTCGACCGCCCTCTGAAACCATTTCTTCAGCTTCTTCATCTAATACAGTTGAAGAACTTTTCTTCACTATTATGCACAGTTTCTCTGCTATGATTGCATGCCCAGCTACTGACATTGCAGCACCAACATTCTGAGTTGTAAGGCTCACTGTGGAATCAAAATTTAGGATCACCCTCAAAACCTCAAAACCGTGTATAAATGAGTGTGCTTACAATGATCACAAAACCATGTTATGTGGAACCTGCAAGTTCACTCCAATTTGGGACACAGTCAAATAATAGATACCACATTGCAAATATGAAACACCAGGTAGCAGGTTTAAAACATTAGCAAAATTTCATTTTCTTAGGAAATTATCAATCTTCTGTAGCTGTGTGTGTCTTGGCTACTCACTGCAATACTATACTATTCCTGTTGAAGTGGGCTTTAGCTTCAAAGTTCTTATGAAACCTTTGCTAAATTAGATTTTAAATTGATTTCCAAAGATCAAAATCATTCTAAATTCAATAAATTTTGCTCAATTGGTCTGTGAATTGTGAAATGCAAAACCTTCCACACCACTTCATTGAGGGCTTTCTAGTGGTACCAAAAGCAGAGCTTGTGGCCCAACATGGTCAATGTTGTTTGGTTTTAGGTTTTGGCTGGTTCTGGTTCCTGTTCTCAGTTATTTGGACCATTGGTTTTGAATTTTCAAAAAACAATTCCAGAACTGGAACCAGAATTGGGAACCAAACTCCAGCTAGACCCAGCCCCAAATCCCAGTTCATACAAGTTCCAGTTCTTCAACTTTTGAAATGTTCAAAAAAATAAATCTTAGAAGGAACATGTTATGACCCTATAATTAGTAATTCATCCTATGGAGAGAGTAAATAGGTTAATAGATCTTATGTCCCACTCCTTAAGCTTGAGTGATAGCTTGTGAACCCATTGGGAGTTAAGTATACAACATATTTTGACAACAATCATGGTTGTATATAACCCCCTTTCACTGGTTTGTGGCCGCCTTTTCAATAGACCTGGGCACCCAAACTTCACTTATACATTTTCAGGGTTGACCATCTTACCACTGTACAAGCACTGTTGTACAAATCAAAATTTGTCATTAGGAGATCATATCCACCACCTATGTGTGACCAACTTCTTATGTGACATTGACAAGACTGGAGAGAAAGCTACACACCAACACATATGAAGGGAACACTAATTATGTTGGTTCCTAGCCAAACCAAACTAGAAACAACAAAGACTGAGTGCCATCAATAACCTTGTGCATTGTCACCCACAAAGTACCAGACCAGGATCTTCATGATGGAAGGCAGTGACCAACTACCATTACTCCCCACTGACATTAGCAGGTGTAGGCAAGTATTGAATGATCTGCTCCAAGAAGGCAAACAATGATACAAGCACCTGTGCCCAGGTTTCTGTTGCATATTCAGGAGTAACAGAAGCCTGGAAAGAGGTGCCATAGTTTCAGATTATCCAGGGTTGTGCAACAGAAACCTGGATAATCTGAAACTATGGCACCTCTTTCAAGTTGTTGAAACTCATTACAGAAACCAAAACAGAGTAAAAGTCTCTTTTTTTCATGTGGTGAATAGCAGCATTGCACAGCATCAAGGTAGAGAACCACCATGGCACAAAAAGTGCTGCATCAACAAAAGAAACTTTAAAAAAAAAAAGGGGTCACATAAGACAGTATCAATTTGAATTCTGATGCACCAGGCATCACACCAGCATGCCACAGCCTAATTGATATGGCATAGCCAAGCTCATTGCTCATATACCTAAGGTGTACTGTACATATCTGCTCTGTACAGACCTAGAAATGGATTGAACAGAGGAAAAAATGTGGTGATTTTGCAGGAACTAATGATATGAAGCCAAGCCCAGGATAATTGGTATACAGTTCCTTTAGTATCCAGCCTATGCTTCACAAGCTGCACCCTCTGATCTGCCCTACACAAACAAGTTAAAGTGACTAAGCATTATCTAAAAGCAAATAATATCTGGAAGCTAAATATGGAATTCACTCCCATCTTGCAAGAAGGTTGCTTCTACTGCCTGATGGATGATTTTAAAAAAAAGGAGGATTCAATTTCCCCATGTGAAAGAGATAGAAGGGTAATATACAGCTATTACAAGGGGGATGGTTCTGGATACAGAGATAGAGAAACATCAGGTGTGAAGGTAATTGGCAGCCATCATCAACTCAAGAGTCATTTCTGGTTCAATATGGAACTCTGTCTCCTTGCCACTGCACACAACCATAATCCAGATTTTCAGTAACACCCACATCCTCCCAATTCAAATTGCCCTTTCCCTGTTATACTATCTCCAGAAGTAACTGATGCTGGAAGAAAAACAAGAGCAAGAAACCCTAAACTCAAGGACTCAATTGCTACCCTGCTGATTCAAACCCTCTTCCAACCCATCATCTTTCACTCCCAAACCAGACAGACAAATTACTTACTTCAACACAAGTCCAAATGATGGTACTGTTTGAGCAGATACTAACCTAGCAAATTGCAAGGACCAATAGAAGTATTGGCATACTTTCTCAAGAATGGGTGCACTGATCTCTGGGAATCTCACTTCTCCCAATTGTGTCTCTGTAAAACTACCTGTAGTACAAGAGGACATCAGGTCAAAGCACATTAGTCATCTCTTTCAACTTCTCCCGCAAAGAGAGCAACTCCAAATTACAGGCAAGATCCCTCGTCCAAGATCACACTACAATACAAGTGTCCAAAAGAATGGATAAAAAAGACAACGTCAATTTGACTTCTATTATGGTTTTGCGACTTTTTGCAATCTTCAATCTCTGGAAGCAAGAAAAAATATCCGAAATACAGAGCATGGGCATGGGCATTCTACTGACAGACAAAGAAGAGCACTCTCTACCAAGAACTAACACCCTTCCATATCCAGAAACCCTAACATAGGATTGAAGCACTGGATTGCTTGTTAGATGTCCACTAGCGAGCAGGATCATCCCACAAACACAGGCACATAAACTTTTGACACCGAGGAAAATCAGCGAAACATCCCCCAAGAGAATTGACCCCAAAACAAAACAAAGCTGACACAGTGGAGGAAAGACACTTCTATAGAAGCGGAATATGAAAAGAAACAAAAGGGCACAGATTGGGAAGAAAGACAAATCGCTGGAACCCTAAAAAGGTATTATAAAAAAACAAAGGGGAGGAGCGAATTTCGTAGAGAACAACACCCACCCACCAGTGGAAGTTAGCATATTCTTCAACGTGTTGGACACCAAAGCTGCCTCCCGCTCTATCACAAACTCGTAGCCTTCGGCGCTAATCAGCCTCACCGTATCCTCCTTCCTCACCATCCTCTCCACCAAAACTCTTCAGCCCTTCTTCTTGTTTTTGTTCTTCTTCTCGCAGTCTCCCTGGCAGCCCTTCTTCTTCTTCTTCTCGCAGTCTCCCTCGCATTCTTCTTCTTCTTCTTCTTCTTCTCCTTCTGCTGTCGTCGGTGTTCGAGGGAAGAAGGCAGATCTCGCACCACTTTGGAGGATGGAAGCAATCGCCTGCAAACACTAAAGTGCGCAGTTACCCAGATGTGGCTTGTTACCCTCTTATGCATTCACCTAATGTGTGCAATTATTCGTCACGTTTTGTACTAGGCTTGCTTTCTATTCTTTTCTTCCTTTGCCCTTTTCTTTTACCCTGTCTTTTCTTCCCTTCCCTTTTCTTTTCTTTCCGTTTTTCTTTTCTTTTCTTTATTTTCTTTTCTTTCTATTTTCCTTTCTTTAAATTTTTTATTTTTGCCTTTCTTTTCCTATATCTTATCTTTCTCTTTTCCTTTTTTCCTCCCCCTTTTGTGATATTTTTTCTTCTTCTTCTTTTGGGGGTTTTTTTTTTTTTTTTTTTTTTTTATTTTTTTTTTTTTCTTTTTTTTTTTTTTTTTTTAAAAAAAAAAAA
>Ga0116227_10003443_pt1 | contig 35145 bp, 17 predicted proteins | sample S1TSphgellanicum_FD_89693 | JGI IMG/M metagenome (GOLD analysis project Ga0116227, IMG submission 89693) | Host-associated microbial communities from peat moss isolated from Minnesota, USA - S1T2_Fb - Sphagnum magellanicum MG | ecosystem: Host-associated > Plants > Peat moss > Unclassified...
AGATTCCACTCTTTCATCACTAACCACCTGGTCAGACAGCAAGTCCACTGAAGATTGCTTTGTGTCATTTTCATCATGCGAGCTACCACAACTTTCAGCCAACTCTCCTTCAGAGCTTGGTGACTGGTGCTTGCTGTCTACTTCATGCAGTGAAAGAGAGATATACTTCAAAGAAGCATCTCCATCAGCAGCTGCCGAAACCTCTGCACCTTGCAATATGTGGGCCTCTCTTTCTCTCTCACTGCCAGGTGCAGCCATCTGTTTTTCTTTCTCTTCAGTTTCTGCATTTGCAACAAATTCCAGACTCTCCACTGCCTGAGGCACCAAATCTTTGACATCATCACCACTGGCGGTTTTTCCCTCCAGAGAGCTATTTCTGACATCTGCCCTGTCAAGAGTGCTAAGAAGATTGCTGTGATGATCACTCTGTGACAAGCCCCCACTTGCCCCATTCTCTTGAAAAGGGGTGGCTTTGGAGGGAGTAGTGGGCACTGAAGATTGGCTTACTCTACGCACAACACCCTGCAGACAAAAATGATCGCCTTTAATGTGGCAGAACTTATAACAGGTTGATGCAAAAGCAACATCAAACCAACCTTGACTGACATGAGCACACAATCTCAATTGGTCAATGATTATAATGCTGTGTCTAATTAGGAAACAGCGCTAGCAAGTCAATTCCTCTGAACAACAAGAAGCTGAGGTTAAAAAAATCACACCGTATCCACTGAACCAGTAGATGACAATCTGCTGAGTGTGCCTTGCTCTGGACCTTCTTGAGCCAGTTGTCAATTCACAATAAGAGAATATCAGTCAGAAGTGTACAGGCAACAAAATGCGTCACAAAAGAATCAAGGACAGAAAGTTGCAGATGAGCAGTAGTATGCTAGCAATAAGAACTTTGTAACATTGTGTCCATCCAAAATAATGAAGAAGATAACTAAGATGAATAACAAAGAACCACCTCAACAGAAGCTGGCAAGAATAAAACCTGTATTTTGAGGCAAGAATGGCAGTTCCTCAGGAAGCCGAATGACAGCTTGCTTGGCCTTGCGGTCTACCACCTCAAACAGCTCTACATGTCCAAGACAACCATACCCTGTCAGATCAGACTTTTGACAATCACCATTGCCCTGGGCATGATGAGACCAGCACTGAGAAGAAGATGCTCAGAATAGTTAAAATCACACGGCATTTTGTGGAGTGGCTTTTTGCAAAAAGAGGTTTAGTTCACTTTCAATCCCCCCAATCCAAATCCTGCCTGTTAAACCCTGCATGGAAATGTTTATCCTCCAAAGCTTAGATTCACACATTCATGATGCAAAAAGGCCCGTAACCTCAAAAGATTGACTGATTAGTGTTCAATAATTCATATTGCTGTTACAGATTCTAACAGTGAAATTGCTGCAATGTTGTACACACTGCAATAATTCTGCAAACACTTACTTCTTCATCCTTTTGACCTAAAATTCTTTGTAAACCCTAGAAACAGACTTGCTGCACCACATGAAGCCCTTGCAAGCAGCAACCTCTTTTTTTCCATCTAAAAAACAAGCACAATTATCTTAGTGCACATCTTGATCTCTTGAGCTCTGCATGGCACATATGCATTTGGGAAGGAACACAGGAAAAAAATGAATTCAGCTCAAAGTCAACTCCAGATTTCCTAAAATCCAGACTCTTAAAGCCTCATATTCATTGTCCAATTATTCCTAACACTAATGTTCCGAAGACAAAATCTTCTTCCAGTGCTTTTTCCCAAAATGCAAAAGTCTCCTCTCCTTCCTGTCTGGCTCCAGTAACGGAACCAAACAGCTACTACTAAATCCGATCATATCCAGCTTCACCTTCTGCGACACAGAATGAATATCCGCATGCATTGTACTCGTATTATCCACAATTTGAGCAGCCAGTGAAGGAAAAACGATCTCCGTCTTTCTCCCGAGCATATGTCGGTTTCCAGATCTAACGAATCTCAAAACCTCCTCCAAGAATAACAGTCTCAGAAGTTGCCAAAAGAGCAGAGAGCCGGGATTTGAGGGAAAAGAAAGACCAAAGACAACAGAAACCCTAGGAGGAGGACTGAGGTCCTCGCGAATCAAGTTCAAGCACATTGTGCTGTCGAAGAACTCGCACCAAATGAAGCGATGCTTGGCTTAAAAGAAAGATCAGAGAAAGGAGAAATAAGCGAATACGAAACTCACCTTCTGCAGCACGAAGCCATGAAGCCATTGCTCCTTGGATCCAGCTCTTCTGCTTGCGCCTTTTGCTCGCTCAAGCGCTCCCTCGCACTCGAAAAAACACTGCAAATCGCGCACGTCTCCCAAAGGCCTTTTCTCTGTCTCTTCAGCGCTGTGACCCAGCGTTTTCTTTACTGGCGAAATCTCGCCAAAAAGCCAAATTAAAAATTAAAAATTCGAAAAAGAAGTGATATTGAAGGTTTTCAGTCAGTGTTTTTTATTTTCCAAATGTGTGAAGTAGGTGGGTTGGCGATCGTGCACAAGACTACTTAGCCAAATTTGGCTAGGGGTCAGAGGGGGAGCAGAAATTTTTTGGTAGAAAAATGCAACAAACACAACTAAATTTTTTTAGTAAACTCAGAATTGCACAAAAAATATGATCGCAATTTAAACTTTCTAAAATCCAATTTTAAAAAGTTACAAAGTTGCAATTTTGACAAGTTCAATTTCCAACTACACACAACACAAAGACAACTAAGTTTTAGCAAATTGAGAATTGCAAAAAAAAATGATTGCCATTTAAACTTTCTAGAATCCAATTTTATAAAGTTACAAAGTTGCAATTTTACAAGTTCAATTTGCCACACTATAAACAATCTATTAAATTAAATTAAATTAATGTCATTTATGGAAGAATTGAACCTCTAGATTGCCCACTACAATATAAGTGATATACAAAAAAATCAAACAAAATATTTAATCATTGTGGAAGTTGGAAATTGGGGGCGCAAAACATGTAGAATATAAAAAAGAGATGGGAGTTTGAAGGCAACAATGTTTGGGTTAACAAACATGGGATCATGGATGGCACCTTTCAACTTTGAAGTTTTGAACATAATAGCCAAAGCTTGGAGTTAAAGTTCCATATTTTCAACAAAACAAACATCAAATGGGCTTACATCATGGAAACTTTAACAATTAATCAACAAAATGTGAAAACTAAAAAGGATAAATTATAAAACTAAACATGTTCATTGTGTTTGTTTCATTCTTTCAAAACTCAATTGCATTCTTGTAAAGGAATTGAATTAATATGAAAAAGTGTTGCCAAAACATCTTCACAACTATGGGAAGATTAGGACCTAGCTTATTATGAAGGTTGGATTTCAGCAATCATAATTAAAAAACATTTTTTATTCTCCACACTTTGGAAAAGAAGGATACTTATTATCTTAGCAAGTTTCAAATATTCAAGCAAATTATGGCATAACATTCAAGAAGACAAAATTGTATGCCACAACCATGTGACAGAGTTGCCATCAAAGGGAAATTGCATGACATTTGTTGTTAGACTTTTCATAATGATTTTGAAGAAGTTTTGTTACATGTCAAGCATTGAACCAAAAAGGTTTCTAATACTAAACCTAGCACAACACCTTCCTTTAGAAAATGCATGTTGACATTTGCAAATTAGCATTCCAAAATAGCAAGATGTTTCAAGAAGGAATCTTCAACACCATCCTAAAGCTAATATTGTGAGTATATGATATCGACTACATCAAATATTTCATGCAAAATGAATCAACTATTTAATTATGCCAAGAGGCATCTAGCAATTCCTCCTACAATAAAACCAACTTGAGAAAATCATGTGTAAATTGTTAGCCTCCACACACATAAAAAATAAACCTTTTGCAAAACAAACCAACACAAAAAACTTGGGAAAAAAATTGGCAATTCCAAAGGGGCATTCAATGCATGCATGTGAAATCAATAAAAAAAATGACATAATTGGTTAATAAAACACAAAACCAACATTCGAAAAAAAATTTGTAGATTAAGGTTGTGGAAAACTTGTAATTGTTACTTCCACAACATTCACACACCGATTTCAAACCTCCTTTCTTACAAAGATTTTAACCCTTGTCATTGAATCATTGCCATTTTATATTATATTATGACCATCTTAACTAAACTAGGCATGGAAATCCATCTTGGTTTCACATTTTTCAAAAGCTTAAACCCTTTAATTTTCATGATGTTAATTAGTTTGATGAGCTCTAAATGCATCTTTGGACTCTTGCAAAAGTATTTTTTAAAAACTTGAAGTAAACCTCTTTAATTGATGCACCAAAGGAAAAGTACAAACAAGGTTTGCCCTACAAGATTGGTGTAGTTGGAAACATAATGCATGCCCAAGCTCAAAAGACCCCATGATTTGTGAATCTAATTTAAGACACCATGTAACCAAAAAAGGAGGGTGCACAATCTCATCGAACACCTTGGCAACACACAAATTCCTCACGGATTGCTAATTCTTGATGTCCCGAAACTAAATCGCGACGCCTGATCTTTCGTCTCTTCGCAGGCTTTGTTCAAGACTCAATCGGTGTGCGCGCCTAGATCTTCAGACACACACAAATTGTATTCTTGGAACACTCACCACTCCGATCATGGAACTCAAAACCTTGAATCTTATTCACAGAGTACACAGACTTGAATTGCACTTCGATTTCTGCTGATCTGACATCAATCGGACAGCTCACAGGACTTGGTCCTTTCGACCAATGACTCTTGGCACACACATGATCAGCAAAACCACAAACTTGTTTTATCAACATAATGCAATAGCAAGACCCAGACAGTGCTTTTCTTGGCCTGAAGCTCGTTTATTGCAAACATGGAAAGTGCGAACATATACAAAAACGTCAAATGCACAGACAGCTGAAGGCCATCCTCCCAACATTGCACTCAAATCCTTGCAGTTCATACAAACGATTTCAATGTGTCTCTGGTTCTTAGCCTTGTTCTATAACTTCCTCAAAGCTAAGCTTCTTGATGCCAATTCCAACTTCTTGGCTGGCTACTGGCGCAGCGAAAAAAGTCTGTAACCAGTCCGAACTTCAACAACAACCCCTCCACACCTCAATCTACACATCTTACTAAGCGTCTAGCACAATCTGCCTTGCTCTTCCACTTCTTCTCTCTCTCCAAAAACTAAACTTCCTGATGCCTCCTCCTTCACCCAAAAACCTTCTCCAAGCCTCCGAATTACCAGCTCCACCGCCGCCATACGCGTCCCACCGTAATTGCAGCGCCTCCTCAAACCATAATTGAGCGCCTCCTCAAACCATAATTGTGCGCCGTCTTCCTTACGTGCGATGATCCTCCTTAGTCCTTCAGAAGCAGCCGCCATGCATCTCTACACTAAATGAGAGTAATGCGCAGCCAAACCAGTGATGGTTGCAAAAATCAGGATCAGAATCAACGGAGCTCCACTGTGCGGTGACCCGCTGTTCGGTCACAACCATATTTCAAACTTTGAAAAGCATTCATACCATCTACACTAAATTCAATCACCTTTGATTCTACAAAATTTTGATTCAAACCTCTTTCTTATAACAAAAAATGCATTATGCATCTTGTCAAATTATTAACATCTATTGACCACCTACACAAGAAACAACAAGGGAGTGTGAAGTCAATTATCTACCACATAGATGTGAACAAATAACCATCAAATTGGTTATCAATTGAAGTCACCTTATCACTAGCAATTGATAAATATCCCTTTTAAAATTTTCAAAACTTGAAGGTGAAAATATTTGCCACTTTCCCACCCATAAGCATCGCTCCAATGCTTCTTGGGCATATTTTCCACCTTTAGGTAGTCAAACATAAGCTTCAAAGCCTCATATTCAACCATGGACAACCCCTTTTACAAAATTTGTAAGAATATAACAAATTGCATAGCCATACCATCACCCACTTGTCATAAAACAAAATTTGGATTATTTTTGGGCAAATTTTTTTCTAGAATCACAAAATCCTACATTCAATTTATAGTGCTCATAGCCGTGAATATAAAGAGTTGATTTTAAAAAATTCACTTCATATCTAATTTATATAAACCCACCTAACATTTTCTTTTTTACATGTTTCAAAAAAATCACATGTTCCTTAAAGATAAACTTCAAATATATATTAGTCAAATAGAATATATATATATATATATATATATATATATATATATATATATGTTTAAACTATTTATTAATTAGGTAAGGGAAAAAAATTAATAACAAAAAAAATTGTTTAAGGAACATATATTTGCTTCATTATATATTTATGAATATATTAAGGTAAATGACATCCCAACACCCCCAAAAAAAAAACAACAACAACATTTTGTCGTCCACATGGCAACATGTAGAAAGAAGTTTGATCCACATTAACAAACTAGGTCACAATGACCCCCAACTATCTCATTATTCCAACACTCCACCTTCAAATGCAAATTCAAAAGGGCTCAACAATGGTAAATTTTTTTCGTTTCATAACAAGATGTAGAAACCTTTATTTTTTTATTTTTTGCCTTCTATTTAGATTCCCAACTTTTGTGGTATTCAATATATTTTCAGTAACACCAACACCTCAAAATAGTTGTATGGACATGTTTTGAGAGTTGTAATAGACCTTTGCAAATCTCAATGTGCTATTTGTGAAATTCCACTGTTTTGTTCCCAACATTTCATGTTCAATCAAATGGACATTTTGGACCCACCTTTCGTCCCTTCTTCCCTTTGGTTCATCTTAAGTCATATGTGTCTTGAGATCATGAATTATGGTACCATTAAATGTCCATTTACTCCACACAAACATTTGGTTAAATGATCATCCAAACTTTTATTTCACGAAGAAATGGGCCACCAAATAGTGGTACGTGTTAAGTGGTATTGATGATAATTTTATTATGCACCAATAGAAATCTAAATTTATTCAAGATGTAATATGCAAGTTTCATGACCATGACAAAGGGATGAAAGTTTTCAAATAACTTGGATAAGTTCATAGTTTCTTAAACTACTTTTATTCATATTAACATCATAAACCAAACAATGAAAACATTCAATGTAATTGAAACCAAAATTATGTTCAAATATTTGCATAGAATCATCACAATCTAAACTCCCTAATGGGGCAATACTACCCTTATAGTTTACTTTGTAATCCTTGTGTTAAAGCTTTTAATTGCAACATGGAAATGACTATGGCATTTAATGGTGATTAACTTGTGATGATGCAATTTATTGGAACATCATCACAAATTAAGCTTAAATTTAACCTCTCTTCATTGATACCCTAATTTATTATTCTAATATGATGTATTAATAAATTTTCAATCGTTTTTTCACTTTTCTCTTCATATGTTATTCACCACCATGTGGACGTAATCCAAATCATGTTTCCAAAGGCATTAGAATCCCAAAACAATGAGGCCCAAACCTTGTAAAGATCTCCAAATTTGTTTTGCTTATATTTTGGTGTGTAAGTAGGCCCAATGCTATAAGAATTACAACAACAACACCATCATCAACCACACATCACAACAATTGTTGTTGACTGCACACAACAACACCACACTAAGGATGCCATTAACAGATAGTAGTCATTATCTACAATGAATGTTGGAGTGAAAACAATAATATGAAATGCAATCCATGTAATGTAGATCTTGTCTAAAGTAGTAGCAGTGTTGGTTGGAGCTAGTAGGAGTTTAGAAATGACAAAGATTGTTAGAATTTGAACAAAAAATTAAAGATATTATGTTTGACAATGGATGTGGCATAAACAATGCTTTCATCATAGTTTGTGAAAAAATGAAGCTAATGCTTTGGAACAACAATTGATAATATTTTTTAGAAGCTATTAGTGGGTTGCATTATATGCCCCATTGTTGTTCTTATGGTGGGGTTTTGTGTGCTTCTTTATTTCAAGATAGAAAACAAATATGTATATTCAAATATTGGTTGATGTTAGTTTTCCAAAGCTTAAACATTGGTCTACAGCTATAGTGTAACATAGTTGCTTACATGCTTACATAAAACAATCTTTATTTTTCTAGCTCTAATATGGTGACAACTATGTTGGTCATCAATAGCAATAGCAAAGCTATAATGACTATGCAACTTACTACTACCATGGGGGTAGAGGACAAGATTGCACACCATGTCCATGATACAGTAATGTTGTTAACCATGTCTTTTAGACCAATTTGTTTTTTTTTGTGCATAATGTTTAAGGTTTTCGTAAGAAAATTTACTTTTAATTTTCTATTAAGGTACATAGAACAATGGAATTTTGTTAGTTGTTACCTTACAACCCTGAAATTATGGGAAGATCGTAAGTACTTGGTATTAAAAGATTTCAGATGATTAGTGTCATGCTCGATATATTTAAGACTTTTGGTCCATGACAAACTCTTCCACCTTCTAGGTGTTGTGTCAGTGATAAGATAAATGTAACTTGTATAAAGGACCAATTCTTGAACCTTTTTCTATTGGGCTTAGGGTTTAAGATTTAGGGTTATAGCTAGGCATGATGTGGGTTTAGGGTTTTAACTAGGTGGCATGACTTGAGTGACATTGGGAATGGCAAACCATATATTTTCACCATCCCCAAAGTGATGACGGGCATCATAGTCATAGTTGAATGTCAAGATGGCCCTCATGGACCATGGCGATTTAACTTTTTTTCATCATCTTATCATTTTCATCCCTTGTACTTCGCCTCAACTAATTTCTTCACCATCATAGGGTACGTTAACATTTTTTACCTTTAGTTTGTTACATTAACCATGTGTTATTCCCCACCCATTAGTGTTCATGGTGGGGCCCCACCCTTCGTGTTCCCATATTCCATGTCTTACATGTGGTCGTCTTTACGTAATAGGGGCAAGATTAATTCATCATTAGTTAGCATGTCCTATTTAAAAACAATCGTCAACTATAGGGGTTGTGATGCCCTCAATATTACTCAATTCCCCCCTTCTTCCACTTGTGCATGGATTGCATTTATAAATTTCATTGATGCTTTCCATCTAGGTTCCCCATACCTCATTCATACCACCATATTCCATATACTCTTCGTGTTGATGTGCAACATGCCTTTCATATCCCTTTAGTTCATATGGCCATTAATTCATTCAACATTGCAACTTGACATGCATTTTTGTTTTTCCCTTCTTGGTGTTTGTTTAGGTTTTGTTTGCCACCAAGAAACTCGCATTTGCCTCAATTGATACATAGCAGGTGATTAGGAAATTTTGTAAGAAAAACACACTAGATTAAAGCTCAAGTCTTAACATCCCAAAAATTTTCGAAAATAATTATATATATTTTCCTACCTCCATTGGCATGACTATGTTGCACACAAGCATTAACACATTTAAGGGAGTAGAATCAAATAGAGTGTGCATTAGATCTGAACAATTCAGGGTCCCATCTAATGAAACCATGGCAACTTTTCAACCTTTTCACCCATTGGCAAAGGTTGATTTCCCCCCTTTTGTCAATGATTTCCATCTAAAAAAAAGGTTACTTCACATCAAGAGGCATTTACTTTTGCTTTAACATGTTCACCACATATTATATCTAATAGTCTTTCAAGTATGGTATATAAGCTTTTATAATATTATTTTTTCCCATATGATTTTATGAGTGGTTTTGTTTTTTTAAAAGTATGTGGGCACATTGCTCATGGTCATGTTCCCCCATCTATATCACATTTATTTGCAACATCATGATTATTAACTTTGGAAAAACAAATTATCAACATTCGACCCATCATAATTGAAAGGTCATCTATCAACTAGTCAACCACATATTTGTTGGATTCAATTCAAGAATACATTTGTGAAACATTTTAGTCCTCACTAATTTAGTGTGTTGACACGAAGCAAATGTGAGATAGTGGTCTATGGGTTTTGTGTTATTTTGGGTCTACATCTAGATTGGGTGGTATTACATGTGGATGTCAATAATGCTTTGAATTTCGTATCACAAACAACCATTTTTCAAGAGTTGCAATATTTTACTAGTACCTTAGATAAGTTTTTCCCATTTCTTCAACGATTCTATGGGTGCCCATCCCCATTATATTTTTTGCAAGCTTTTCTATTCAGGGATTTCACAATCATTTTGTCCAAATCTAGTACACAATGGGGGGATCCCTTGGGTGGAATGTTGTTCATTGTAACACATCTTCACATTTTCCATCCTATTACAACAACCCACTTTACTTGTGTTTTTTCATCATTCATTAATGATATGCATATTATTGATCATGTTTCAAGTGTGGTACTTGCATTTTCACATTTTCAAGCAAAGTTTGCAACATTAAAACTTTCTAAATTTAATTGGCAAAATGTGTTGTTTGGTTTCCACAAAAAATAGACCTATCCATATCACTTCCACCATACTTTCTTACACCTGTTCCACATGTTTTTGTATTATATGTGCACCAATGGCTTCTATGTGAGTTGTGGAATCTTTTATTGCATAGGCGTTTTAAAATGATTTCAACACCATAATTAACTTCATTATGCTTGTAGATCCACATGTAACTTTTGCATTGTTCTCATTTTGTTATGCTATTTACTACATATCATATTTCTATATTTAGGTATCTTGTGACATTATGTTAAATTCAATTCACATACCATAGTAGTGTTGGAAAAATTATTTAATTCAAGATCTTTTGACATTATGATGGGTCACTTGGCTTGTTGTCAAATCAATTTGCTTGTTTCTTTAAAGGGGTTTGGCCTTCCTTTAGTGGTTTGACTAACTACCTTTGACTTCTTTGGATGTTGGGTTTGATCATTCTTGCACTTGTCACTTGTTTCCAACAAGATGATCACCTTATTCTTTTCGATGTAGTGGCACATGGTGAGACTAATATTTTTCCCTTCTAGTTGGCATTATGGGATACCCAAACTTTATTACCCTAGGTTGTTCGTTTTTAAGTCCTTCCTTTTGAAAGGCTTGTGTTATAGTTATATTTTCATTTATATTATTCTTTGATGGATCGCCTACATGAGCAAAAGTTTTCCACATTTATAGTAAATGTTCCCTTGAATGTTATGTGAACATGATTTCGATCTTGTGCAAGTCTAGTTGTGAACATTTGGTTATTAGCTTGTCCTACCACACCTACATTTCATTTGTTTTTGACTCACTTCCTTACATTGTTACATACCCACTTTGGTTTGTCACATCATACTATTACACATCTTTCACATTGTCAATGTGAACATACCATTGATGGTCTAGGTATCCACTTGATTTGGTGCCTGTGTGGGAGTGAATGCAATGTAGCTCATGATATTCTTTAAGAAATTGTCGCAATTATTGTTTTGGAAAGTGAAACACATGTATAGAAAAAGGTTTCAAACCTTTTTCCCCACCACATTCAACAACAAGTTGATATTTTGCCCTCTCAAATTGGCTTCAAAACCTTAATGGATGTTGTCATAGTTAATTCGACTCACTCAAATATGGTACAATGTGCATCATCCATAACAACTATGCATGCAATGACAATGGTTGATTAGGGGAAAAAATGATCATATGTAGATTGCGCATCAAAAGATGACTTCATTCCCCTTGCCATAGTAACTTATGATTATTTTCATTTGTGTTTCAAATTTTTTTAACTTCTTGTGTTTAGGCCACTATAGCTCATCATTAATGGTCTTCTTTAGTTCCCATGACGCTTATTTCTTATTATTGGCAATGTGTCTCCATAACCTTATAACGTGTGCATGCCATAGTGATTTTTCATCATGTTGCTGTACTTGGGAGGCATTCCTCATCTCTTCCACACATCGCAATTAATGTACCTCCATCACTAGTTGATTTGTGGCAAACTACTCTTTTTTAGCTTGTGGTCTTTTATTTTCTTAATGTATTATTAGTGATGTTTTAATTGTTTTATGCTTTCGTGGCTTGTGTTTTTGAGCTTCTATTTGCCTTGTACTTCTTGTGAATGGGTTCCCATCCTTGCCTTTTTGTTATTCAAGGTTTTTCTTCTTGTAAAGATGAAGGCATGTGTGTGATAACATCATTGAAATAAGAATAGTCTAAAGGACACAGTAGTTTGTTATCAAAGTCTATCTTGAATCCAATCCACAACTGAAATTGGAAGTATGTGCGAGTGACTTTTGTCCTACACTTGTCCGTGTAGCAGATGGATACTTCAATAGAGACTACAAAAGTATTCTGTGGAGCCTAGACCATACTATCTCATACCAATATACAAAAGGAGTAGGAAGCATTATCACATTCTTGATGTGTATGGAAGACCTCACAAGTATTGTGTATTGTGCCAATGATGAGGATGCATGTGCAGCCACCAACAGTGGCATCCCAGTAGTGTACATGGAGCTGGCAAAGAGGTGTATGACCAGGGGATTCAAAGCAAAGGACTCACACATTCTCAACTCAGAGGACTACTTGGTGGGCTATGGAAGGAAGGAAGACTGTAACAACTCCTGCAACTGCGCACCATGGCTATGCCAATTTATTTGAATAATTGCAAAGGAAACATGAAACCTGGCTGGTAGGAACTTGAGGTAATACCAGCCTTGTATCAGTTTTATACCAGTCTGATTAGTAGGTATATATATATATATATATCTGCTTCATACCAGCCAAAAATCAATCTTTGGACCACACTAGTATTAAAGTCTTCAAAAAAAACCCAATACCAAGGGGAAAAAATCTGATACCAGGACCACACAAAGATGTTCAAATGTCAATACCAGACCAACACTGTTCCAAACTCAAAACATAGATATGGAGCTCCTTCTATTACTGTTGTCCCTGCATGGTTGAGAAAAACTGAAATGGTTAAGTACACATGTGCACAATGGGATATAAACCTGTTGTTTATGGGCCGAAAATGATGGAAGCTTTTGGGGTATTTGTGTTCCATATATTTTCAATAGTTTTTTAATTTGCAATTCCAAAATTATTTTTGCTTTTGTTAGCCTTTTCACAATAGGGATGCTGGCTTTCATGGAAATCTGTAGACTGGAAAATTGTGCAATCTTTGGAGAGTCAAGCTGAAGGTACTTGGTTCAAGTTGCTGTGATATGCAAGTGTACGAGGAGGATGCCTTACTCTGGGTGAAATTTTACCAGTTCATTATGTACTAGAGAAAGATGAAAACCTGCCAATCATCAAGAAAACAAAGCATCCAACAAAGGGGGAGAAAAAGGTACAAGATGGAAGGACCCAAGTCTTGGCAAATGAAGAATCCTCCAAAGAGGGTGGACTGCTACAGGAACAGGAACAAACCAAGTACCCAAAGAGAGAGAGAGAGAGAGAGAAAGGAGAAAGTGTGAATCCTATCAGCCTGTGAATCCTCCCAGTCTAATGTTGAAAGAATGTGAAAAAGAAACAGAGTACAAAAATTTGCAATGACAATTAAGCTGGATCAATGCCAAGCAGAATGTTGAAGCAAGTGTGCAAGCAAGAAAAAAGCATGAAATGTGCTCAATAGATTCAAAACTGTTTGTACATGGTGCTACCTGTTAGTGAGGAAAAAACCATGAAATCTGCTGCTCAATATAGATTCAAAACTATTGTACATGGTGCAAACCTGTCAGCAACGTAAAAAGGATGACATACATATGTGTTGTTGGTAGCATTGCTCTTGCAGCAAAAAAACACAATGCTTTACAGACATTGGGCTAAGTAAGTAAGCCAAAATCAAAATCACCTCATCACCTCTGAGAAAGAGTGATAGACAGAGACACAAAGAGACAGAGAGAACCTTCTGTGTGTGTGCATGGGAGAGAGAGGGGTGGTGGCACAGCCATTTGAGGTCAAGGGCATCAAGAAAGCTCAAAAATTACTGCATGCCTTCTTCAACATTTTCTTTGAGTACTGTAGGATTTTGATGATAATAAGAACAGCAGCAGCAATTGGGGGAGGGTTTAGGGTCAGTGCCTGAGGAGCTTCTGAAGCCGTTTGACCTTCATGAGAAGCTCTTCACGAGAGGCTTCAGTCTCAGCAAGGTGAATGCTCATGAGGAAGAATCGATCTCGAAGATCCTGCAGCTCAGTTTCTTGCATCTTGGTTCGTTGTCGCAGATCCAGAAGTTCAGCTATGATGTCATCTACATTCCCAAAGTTTTGTAAGGCCGCCACTTGGACATTCTCCTGCTTTGAGAAAACAGATTGCAGCTGCGATTTGTACATGTTGTTCACTTCAACTGCCTCTGCGAGTTCTGTCTCAAGAAACGCAATCCTTTCTGCCAGCTTCCCTACTGGCTCCTCCAAGGAGTTGGGATCCACGTTTGATGATGATTGTAGCCTGTCATCCATGAGCTGCTGATTGAGCTCCTGCAAGTGGTTCACTTCTTTCTGCAGCATGTCCTTTGTACTGAGTTGAAACTGGAGCTCACGCTCCCGTTGAGCAAGGAGTGCATTCTGTTTCTGGAGTCGTGTGAGTTCCATCTGCAGTTGTTGATCGGTACTTTCTTCATCGGAACCCCCTTGCAGCAGCTGCTCATTGGCAAGCTCTAGACACTCAATCTTGTCAAGAAGATCAGTCTCTTTTTCACGGGCACTCAGTTTCAATCCCTCGATTTCCATGCTCTTTGCCTTGAGTGCCGCTTCCAGAAACTTGGCCTTTTCTCGGAGCTCACTGATGTCTTGTGCTGCTGTTTCCCGCGGACTGATGATTCTCGGAGAGATTTGGCCCATGAAGAAGCTGTTGTTCTTCGAGAGCGACCTTGTCAGCAGAAGGTTAGCAGCCTGCTGTTGCATTTTGCTACCAGGTGGAAGATTCTTAGCAACTGTATCCGTCCGCTTGCCCAACTCTTCTTGTTGCAACATATCTTCTCCTTCTCCTTCCTCTTCTTCTTCTTCTTCTTCTTCGTGGGGACTCTTCGTGTGTTTGTACTCAACGCCCTGCCATCTCACACGCTTGGTCTCGTATTCCCCACTCATCGTCTTCTTCTTCCCTCCACCATTTCCCAGCACCTTAACTTCATCTTCCAAAGCTCCCTGGAGAAGCTGCTTCCTAGACACTTGATGGTTGAGCCCCGTGGAGACGACTAGCTCCTCTTCCAAAGCACCCATGCGTCGTTCAACAAGCAAGCCCCTCTCACTCACAGGAACCAAACCAAACCAAATATTTTGCAACAAATCTTAAGAGCTCCGGCACCTCCTTCTGCTCCTCGAAACACCAAACCCTTCTTCAAACGAGCCGAAACCAAACCAAAAAAAATGGAACACAAGCTCAAACCCTCTAACTCTCAAATTAAGTATTAATCGTTATCATCTTCTTCCTCCTCCTCTTCTTCAATATTCAAAAAACTTGACTCGCTTCAAAGAAGAACAAGAACAACAAACTGCACAAGAAGATGCAGTGCTGTTGTGTTCCTTGAAAATACGTCCACAAACCACAAACTCCAAGAGCATTTTTTCTTTTCCCCCAAACTCTGTCTCACACAACCTTAAGCAAAAGAAAGTAGTAGTAGCTTCCAAATCAAACGATGATCCCTTACAACAACTCTTGTCCTCTCTGCAAATCCCGCTCTGCAGTACGTTGCGAGCCCGCGTGCTCGCTCGCTTGCGTGCCTTTCTTTCTCTCTCTCTCACTCTCTCACGCAGGCACACACAGGACAAACCTTAACAGTAAGGGCCGCTAACGTTGGTTACCGTTGGGCAAGATCGCTAGAAGGAGATTAGCAGCTGCTAGTGAAATGGTTAGTTTCCCTGTTAGTGAGCTTGCAAGCGCCCGGACAACCCAGGACAAACCTTAGGGCCGCTAAAGTTGGTTACGGTTGGGCAAGAACACTAGCAGGAGATCGGCAGCTGTTAGTAGTGACACTGTTAGTTAGCCTGTTAGTTAACTTGCAAGCAACCGGGATAGCCCAGGACAAAACCTTTACCAAGAAGAGAGCCGCTCACGTTGGTTACAGTGAGGCAAGAAGATCACTAGCAGGAGATCACTAGCTGTTAGTGTTAGTGACACTGTTAGTTAGCCTGTTAGTTTAACTCGCAAGCCCTCCGGACAGATCCCCAGGAAAAACCTTCAAAGCAAGGGCTGCTAAAGTTGGTTACCGTTGTGTGAAGATCACTAGCAGGAGATTAGCAGCTGTTAGTAGCCCTGTTAGTGAACCTGTTAGTTTAGTTACAAGCCCCCATTTTGGGAATGTCAAGTCACCTTGGGGCTTTATCCTACACGTGTAATTCGGGTTTCTATGCCCTTTTCCGACACTTTTACACGCATTTTTCCTTTGCAGAATAGACAGCCATTTTAGTGGCTTTATCTTGTTGCTATCAATTTATAATATATTAAAATAATAAATAATTTTATTTATTTATTTATTTATTTATCTTTTTGCTATCATCAAATAAACGATTAATAAAGGTGCTTGAAATGTGAATCGACAATTAAAAAAAACTAGTTATACTTTGGGAACATGTTCCCAAAGAGTTCCCAAAGAACACATTACCCACCAAGCTCAACACATTCCTCGGTGAAATGGGCCAAATATATATTCGGTCCAGCTCGTTCCATAGTAGGTATAGGACCTCAAATGTGTCCTACAATTAATTGTTTTGCCAAAGGTAAGTTTGTGCTCGTGATAAAATAAGCTTTCTTTGAAAGGAAAACGTAGCCTAAGGCCTACCTTACACTAGGAGTCAAGGCCGATGTTCAACTCAAATCAAGCATTCCTATTGGTGCAAAAGTTGAAATCAGCCCCCCAAGGGCTTTACACTAGGAGTCAATCAAGGCTAAAATATTTTTTAAATCTTTTCAATCTGCCTTAAGTTACTAATAAATGCTGAACTTTATGGCCTTGTATGCGTCGCAAGGCTAAGGATATCATCAAATTGGGCAGGCCAATTTGCAACCCTTGGGGCCAATGTTCCCACATTTATTAATATCATGACGTCAATGTTCTAACATTTATTAGTAACTTGGGACCAAACAACAAGCCCAAAAAAAATGCTCAAAGTTGGCCCTAAGCTTTTTCAACCCTGACTACTAGTGTAAAAGAGGACCTAAAGGTAGGTGCATTCACACCTAACGTTAAATCAACGTTAAGTGAAAATCTAGGTGGCATCTTAGGTGGCACCCAATGTTAAATGGGTGATTGTTTAATAGTAAGTGAATGTTAACAACTTAACATAAAAATTTCATGGTAAATAGGCTTATTAGGTCCTAAATGACTGGCTTGTTGTTAGGGGACTTAATACTAGAATCTTTAACACCAAGTGTGAATGCACCTTAAGTGTCTATATGTGTACACAAACATTGCATCCCAGCTGTTGTTGCGAGGAGATTTTTGTCCAAGTAGTGTGGACTTGAAGAAGCTTCAGTTCATTTCTTTGCTTGTTTTGCCTTTGATTGTACTCTTGATTGGGCCTGTTACACCAACCTTGTTTATTGGGAATGTACCATTGAACTATCATTTCGAAAGGTGGTGATGGGTTCTTTACCATTGCTATTCCATGATGCAATCCAAACCCTAAAAACTCAATGTCAGTAGATTTTTTGGGTTTCCAGCTTGGGTCCAAGACTAAGAACCTGTTTATTATGATTCTAGGTCTTAGCCCTAAGATTTATGTATAAATATGGGCATCTATCTCCAATGACAACAAGACTAAAAGCCCTTCATTCACACAATATTTTGAATGTAATACAACATTTAAATAGTTCGACATTAGACCTTCAAACTTGGTCTAGATGTTTGGACATTAGAACTTAGAACCACGCCAAGTTGAAAATAAATGAGGGCAAATTACAAATAAGGCCAATGTGTCAAAGTTGATTGGCGACACTCCTTCGAAAAACCAAGAACCAACCAACACTAGTTTTCAAGGGGCATGCATATCAAATTTAATATATGAACTAGGTCCAAGCTACTACTAGGCATAAGTTAAATATTTCAAAATGTATACCTACCAATCAAGTAAAGTATATAGGCTTCAAAAAAATTCCAATCCAAGGGTAAAAGATATATATATAAGGTTTTCAAATTTGTCAATAAGGGCAAGAGTAAATGATCAAAATTTTACCTTTATCATTCATAGGATGATAAGGGTAAATTATTTACCATTCATTTACTCACACCCATGGGCTATCTTCCAACTAAATGTAAGGTGAACAATAGGGTAAATAAGGATGCATATAATTTGGGTAGGAGCACAACAATATTGGCAAGGGAGGTTAAGTTAGGCTAGACACTTAGTTGCAATTGGCATTGTAAACATGAGCACCTTCACATTAGAAACATCTTACCTAGGGCTAAAATACATACCCTAATTGATAAGTAAATGTTTTTGCAACCCTACTACTTATCATCCCTACTACCCCTTTGAAGATGTTCCTATGCAACTGGAAGGTCCAGTTCCAGGAGAAAACTGCTATACTCAATGAAAAGCTGGCCCTTTTCAATGAGACTCCAAAACTGGTTTGGGTTTTGTCAAAATTTCAATGGAACAGTTTGCAAGTTTTGCAGTACCAAAAGTCTTTTAGCAGCTGGAGATGTCAACCTTCTTCTGTCCTAAAAAAGGAAATCAGATCTTCACTCTGAACAAGAAGAAAAGTATACTGATATTTTGGTAATATGTTTACCAACTCTCTTCTTCCCTGCCAACACTGACATGGGTGCTGGATTGCACTTTCTCTCTCAAATGGGTCATCATTTTGTGCCACATCAAACTCACATTCTGCAGTACCTAATAATCATGTTACTTCTATGAATGTTGAAATTTTCACCCAAAACAATTATTTTGGAGGAAAGGAATTAAGGAATCTTTTGGAGTTGCTGAGGAATATTTCTTCTTGTCAATATGGAATCTTCAAAACTAATCATAAAAACCCTAAACCCTAAACTAAACATGTGTTGGAGTTTCTAATTATGTAGTATGGTATGTTAGAAACTCACACTCACACTTTAAAAATCAAGATTGATGTATGAAAAAGCAAAGCCCGAAATGTGTATGAGTATTTTGGGGTGGTCCAAGAGGCTAAGTTAGTATTTACATGTTATATATCAATAAGACCATGTGGAACCTAAACTACTACTGACTAGTATAGAATGGTCAAGTGCTGCCCACTATGTTGCGTATAGTGTCAGGCTAGCCCATTATGGCAAGCTATGCAATGTCCCCAACATAATGGGTAGGGCAAAGCCATTTCATGACATTAAGGTCTGGGGTTGCAGATTCAACAATTGAAAGAAAAAAAATCATGTTTAAAAAAACACACATTTTGGTCAATATTATGAGTGTATGATCATTGCGGGAAAGATATATCATATCATGTAATAAGAAAATGGCATAATTTGCCACCATAGACATTAATCATTCGTTGACATGTTAGTGGTCTCATCCATACATATCTCTAGATGCACTAATATGTTCACCCAAATTATTGACCTCAATTTCATCCATTATTCAGCCAAAATGGAACAACATATTGTTCAAATTTGGTCAATTATGGAGAGTAAGGCTCATAGTGGGGGCATTATTGGAGTAAAGGGGTTAGGATGAGGCAATAGCTGAATCTAGCCTACCTCATATTTTTTTAATATATCACACATGTCGACCTTATGCATCATGAAACACTAATCGAATGTTATCAACAAACTCAATACACGTAGATCATAAGGTGGTAGGAGCAAGAGGAATCTATTGATTACAACAAGCCTCTTAGACCTTCTTGTTAGGTTAAATGCCTCTTTCTTCGAGGGGACATTATTACATAAGGTGCCTTTCAAAGATAGTAGAAAAGCTCTTCCAAATGTTTTACAAAGAAAGTGAAACAATAATTAACATTACGAAAGCATATTTGTTAAGGCCACCAAATGATCTATTTGATTTGAATAGGAAAAAACAAAGTTACAAATGCTGAAATATAGTCCTACAAATATTGGGATAAATAATATGAAGAAAAAAGTGTTAGAAACAAATTACCAAATGAGGAGTGACAATAGATCACAAAAAATTCATAAGAATCTATAGCAAAATATACTATCAATTATGTAGAATCAATAGCAAACAAACTATTAATTTTCTATTTTGCAAATATTTCAACATGTGAACTTCCAAACAATCAAAACATTCTCAGAACTTGTTAAAAAATATCACAATTTTCAAAACAAACATGTAATAATATCTTGAAGTTCAAAAAAATGCAAAAATGCTATTTTGAAATGCGTAAATCAACAATGGTTCTCCTTGACACCCAAACACATGCATAAGTACCCTAGAAAAGAGGAAAGCCATAAAGTGAATGATGGTACTTCCCTATAAAAAAAGATGAAATTTAAAAAGAATCAAAAGAAACTAACAATATCATTTTCTAGATTTACAAGTAATTTTTTAAAACTAGAAATCTAAATCAAATAGAAGTAAAATACGGTAGTAAAAATCGGTAATCAAATCTTGTAATGAAAATCTTATAGTCAAATTCTTTTGATAAATTTTTTGTATTAGTTATATGCATTAATTTTTTTGTATTACATTGTGTTTTAACAATCCAAACCTACAACTTGACTTAGTTTAAACCAAGTTGCCAAGGACTTTGTAAGTAACAACCAATAGAAAAACATCATGTTCAATTGCATCATGGGACAAAACTCATCAAATTATTTTGTTGTCTCATTTTAAGATCTTGTTTTCTAAAATGTTGAAAAATGAATCTTCAAAATCTCTTCATTGAAAACATTCTAAACTTGTTTTACAAAATCAACAACACCATTGTTGCATGAAAAACACTCAAGATGATGCATATGTAAAACATGTTTTATGTATTACATTTGCACTAAGACAAAACTTGATTCAAGCTTCTCCCAATAAATTCTTGAACATGGAATGCCTATGAAAAGAAAAAACAGAAAATAATCTTGAAATGAAATTATAATTTCCCACATTGCCAACCACATTAGACTAACACAAATTAAAGGGCAAAAAATATGTTGCATAGATCACACAATCAAAAAATATAAGGAATAAAAAATTAATAAGCACAATAAACTTATTTGTGTTTTTTTAATAAATAGACCTAGTAAAAAAAAATCAAAGCTTTGACTTGATACTATAAGAAACTACATGATCATTGCACAAGTGCCTAAACCTTGTTTACTAGTAATTTAACATTAAGTTGTAGTGCCATGGTCTTAAAACAACAAAGCTAGGATCGAAGAATGTTGAATCACAATCATCCTAATTTGGAGTTCTACAACAAAGTAAATAACAAGGAATTCACAAAAAATTCCTCTTAAGAAAGCATTGCCATTTCCAAAAAAATGTTGTGAAAAATGAGAAATGTGTTTAAGAATGGTCCTTTCAAACTTAGAAACATTGCCATCATTGAGAAAAGAGGAAAGGAAAAGCTTGCGAACAGTTGTTTCAAGTATTGCAAGTGTGCAAAAGGGATGTTCCATCAATATACTTGCACTATTATTGCAAATTAGTGGGTGGGTTGAAGAGAAATATGCTCAAACACAATTTGTGAAAATTTAATCAATTTTTTTTGGAAGGGAACCCATTTTGGTAGTGAGGTTTTTGCTACAGTTTGAATGGTGATGGCTATGGCGACAACAACTTTGTTGTCACTACTATCGTTGCTTCTTGTGCTCACTTGTTAACGCCATGCAAAGTGAAGAAACAAAAAAAGGCATGCAAAGAAGGACAAAGAGGAAAAAATTGCAGTTGAGGGCCCTTATGAAAAAATAAAGAGGGGTTCCAATTCCATTATTTAAAAAAGAAGCCTAGTTGGTAATTGAATTGCATTTCATTATGAGGATTAACTATAAATCTATTTCTTAAAGCACGGTGAAGCATATGAGGGCAACCACTTTCTAGAGCAAAAAAGGAGGATAGTGATGATAGCAACACCAACATCAACAAGCAACAAGACAACAAAGGTGAAGAGTCCAAAGGAGGGTGGGTTTTGTGTTTTTTCCCTTTCTTTTTTTTGGGTTTTGTTTTGTAATGGGTTGGGTTTTTTTTTTATGTTTCTTGCAAGCCTAACTTTTTTTTTATCATTAAGAATTTGGTCATTACCTACAAATTAATACAATAGAGGTTTTTTTACCACAAAGAGAGAAAGACTTTGCCACAATCTTGGTTTTTCTTGGTTTTTGTCATAATCCTAGACAAATAGCAAAGGAAGTAGGAAAAATAGAAGGAAAAAAAAATGTTGTAAGTGTGAACATGTGAATACATAATGGTTAATTGTTCATCAATAATATATTTTCTACAGTGTTTTTTTTTAAAAGCAAAAGATTGAGTCTATGGTGTTTTTTGTTATTAAAGTTGGGTAATCCCAAGAATAAAAGATTAAAAGTTTCTAGGCCCCTAATCCTTGCATAATAGTTTTTAAAAATGTATAGGTTGTGTTAAACATAGTATAGTAAGGATGATGGTGTCGAAGGTTATGGCAAAATTAAAATTTGGCTATCTTTAAAAACATGACTTGCATATTTGTGACAATTCATTATTTTTTTCCTTTTGATCCATCTAGTTTTATGTGGTTGGCTCTATAGGTTTTTAATTACTGTGTTGAAATAGGTAATTTTTAGAATGTGCAGCCTATATGCAATTGTGCTTTTTATAAACCTTTTCTTCATGGGCACAAAATGTCCCATGCCCCCTAGTTCATCATGTTTTATCGAACCCCGTAATTCACATTGCCCATTTTCCCTTTCATACACCACCATAACCCCATTCCCCACCCCCCTTCATATGCAAACCACGCACCACCCACCAACCCCCCATACCATTTCAACAAACCACACACCACCCACTATTTCTTCTTATCAACCCCTAACCCTTCGTATGAATGTGAAACCCCAACCCGACACTTTCCCAATCCCTCTAAATAATACACATGTTGAACCTTCTCCCCTTTCCACTTTGTCAACCCCTTTAGTTGCCCATGATCAAACCCCCCAACCTACCCCCATCCTCCTAACACACCTACAACCTTCGTGTAAAGCCTTTTGCCCCACCTATGTGTCGCAACCTCACTTTGGGCGAAGTGGGAGAATGCAATTCCCACTCCCAAAAGTAGAAACTTGGAGTCCTCCGGGACTCCCGAAAACTCAGAAGACGATTTGAGGGGTCAAATCTCCTTGCCTTGATGCGTTCTTTATATCAATGGAAAGCTCTTGAAACGTAGACGTCCAAAATGGCCTCGCATTGCCCATTTGGACATCTGCAGCTCAAGTTATGTGCAAAAGAAGGGCCGGGAGTCAAACTGCCAATTTGACTCCCGACCACTAAAAGTCAAGAATCGACCTCTTCCCGACGTCGCCTCGAGGAGTGTGACATGGCGTTGGAAAGCTCTCGATGAGAGCTATAACTTTGGTATAGGACTCGTCCCGATCCGAGTTCGGGGTGAAGAGATATGGCCGTCCAAAGTCCCAGGACTCCAACCCGGGACAATTTCAGGATTCCAACTTGGGAGTCTTGGGAAAAAAGGCCATTTGGATGTAGCCTCGGCGAAGAGCTGTAGAGAATACTATATGGGGGAAGGTGGTGGTTTCCCCCGAGTCCGGGCCGTGGTGAGTCAAGTAGTCCAAAGTGCCCGTGGCTTGTCCTAACACCCAAGGGTGTTCCCGAATGTGAACTAACCCTCTTGTGGTTGGTTTTGGATGTAGATTCATGCTTGATATTTTAGTCCATCTTCCTAGTCTAATCCCGGGACTTCTAGCACGCCCCTCTACCCCTCTTTAGTGCTGGAAGTCGGGAGCACCCCTCAAGTCCCAACTTTCCACAATTCAACATAGTTGGACCCTCAAGTGGGTTCAACCCGGGACTTGGGAGTGCGTCACTATGAGTGTCAATTTACCTTTCAAGGGTTAATTCGTCATCGATGTTTTTGTTAAGCATCCAATCCATCTAATGCAAACTTACATGACCTTTCTAACCCAATAACCTCCCTTAGCCCCAACTCATCGACATTAACTTAGGTTTGGGTTTTGACATTGTATGTCCCTAGGTCTTTTCATCTTGGTTTTCGTTGTCCTCAATTATACAACCACATCCCTATCACCTTACAATGTGATGTACAAATGGCACTTCGTTTTTCACTAGATAAGTTGGCACATGACCTTTACAACGTGGTAGTTTCGCATTTGCTCCTCTTACTACCCTAATGGTGTGTTGTTTTACCCCCTCAAGGGGGGGCCATTGGGCATAGGGAAATGAGAATTTGACTTAAACAATTTTTAACAAGTAATTAGAAAAATTTGCAAGAAGAATTTTCTTCACGAACCCACGCTTTGGCAACAAATTTGTGTTTAATGCCTCATGCCCAACATGATCCTCCAACTCATAAATGCCTTCTCCGCAATTTAGGCCTTGGACATGTAAGATAATACTCTTCAACAATAAATGTTCTGGCACCATTTTTTCCTACACCCACATCTTCTAACATTACCTCGGCTCTCACCACTTTACATCCTGAATCAGACGACTTATTTCCTTCTTTTTTTTTAAAACTACGAACCAGACCAAGACCTTGAACTTTCATCTAACTTTTTCAAACTAACATTCCAACGCATGCCAAATGTATTTGCAAGTGGTCACTTTGGGATGGTTTTCGAACACTTCCAAATCTATTTCATTCATAAGATTTTGCAAATGGATTCCCACAATTGTTCCAACTTTGCTTTCATATCGCACAAGGTCACATTCCACATTGAATTACACATATCCTTTGGGTGGCTCACCTCTTAACCATGACCAAGCCTTTAGGTGGAATTCATCCCATTATCATAAGGGAAATGTTGCATCGACTCACGAGCCGCATTTTATGCCTTCAATTTTGCAATGCCTTTACAAACACATTTATCCCCACACTAATTCATAGTAACAACCAAAGGTGGATGTGAAACAATAATCCATGGCATTTGGTGCACCTTGGACTTTCATCTTGATTGGGTTATTCTCCAACTAGATGTGGTGAATGCCTTTAATTCAATGTCAAGAGGGGTCAAAAACTTCGTGTAGCAAGTGGGGACATCATACAACTCATTCCCTTTGTTCATGCATTTTATGCATTTGAATTTCCCTTTTTTATAGTCATTATAATCATGATGGTGATGTCATAATCATCTCATCTACCATGTGAACCTATCAAGGTGATGATTTGGAAGGGGCATTATTTGCCTCAACTCACCTTAGTAGCATTATGTTTTACAACTAACCATTTCCGTTCTTGTTTATTTCCATCCATTGTAAATGACACTCACATCATTGGCCCCCCTTCCATTGTATCATTTGCATATGAACACTTTCAAACTAAATTTGTGGGATAGGTTTTTCTATCCAACTTTTAAAATGTGTAGCATGGTCCCCCTTAAACCTACCGCCCAACTTCAACACCCCATCCTAATTTAGCACAACATCAAAAGGTATTAAAATCTTGGGGGTGTTTTATTGGGCTCTTTATCATTCAAGTCATTCTTGATCAAAGATACCTTGCTAGAAGATGTTTGGGGTGAAAGCATGATAAGTAGACATAAAAAGTAGTTATCTCCAAAGCAATAAAAAAATGGTCCAATTTTTGACAAAAGTAGAAGAAAGGAGATTGAAAATAATTGAAAATAACATAATAAAAGCATGGTTCCTTTCTTTGAGTTTATAAGGAGGTGATTACAAATCTGAATTTTTTTGGCACAATAAAAATAAATAACAAGTATGTTTGAAAATGATTAGTCAAATTGAGTTTCAAACCTACTTTTCCATTAGAAGTTTGATGTATTTTACTATAATATTTAAATGTTGAAAACTTACAAGTACATTTTAGGGCTACATCATGCTGAAAATAAAAAATATTCAATAGTTCATCTACTTTCACCTACTTGTACAAGTTTGAATAATTTAAAATAGTAGAAAAAATAACAATTATTTTTCAAAAATATACTTGAATGCATATTAGATATGTGATTAATCAACATCATTGTGATAAAAGTAAAGAGTATCCTCATGTTAATCATTAAATAAAAAAACATTTCTACTTTCAATACATTAAAATTTGTTTATGGTTACTTTTTTTTTTAATAACAAGGATCAAAATTGTTTACTTTACCATGTTTTCGCCCTTTGGCATGTTGACCTTCTCCTTAAGTTGAATGATGTTCAGATAGCCTTTGGAATACTAATTCATTGTTACGCACAACATCCATTATATTTATTATGTTGCACACCTCTTATTCCCACCCTCATAAAGTCTTTTGTTTATTTTGATTATTCCTTCCTTCAAATGTTTGGAAGCCTCATGGGTCTATGGTCCTTTGATAGCCCTGAAAGATTTTTAGGTCATAAACAAGCTTTTCTCCCCATAACTCTTGGTGGCATCAGGTTCATATCGACATCCACCATCGCCCCAACAACATATTCAAGGAGTTGGGCCCTTATAGTTTCAATCATAACTGTTAGGTTCATGGTCGATTAATGTCCCTTCCTTCTTGAAGCCTTAATGTGAGTCAACAACAACGCTTTCCTTTTCCAATAACACCTCAAGGGAACATGTGATCTTATATCGCCCTTGGCATAAACGTGTCTCCCTTGTTTTGACAAAGACAAAATGGAACAAACAAAAAAAAAAGCTTCGCGGCGAAGTGAATCATAACTACCACAACTGTAACTTAATGTTGTGTAAGGGGAGACTAAAGTGAAAGGAAAACAAAGGAAACAACCAAGAAACAATAAACAAGCCCCAAAAAAAAGGTAGAGAAATAACATAACAAGAATTTTTCTTCCTAACAAATGCTAGGAACTTCATGCTCAACCTCCATGAAGATGTGCAATACTTGTTGGTAAATAGATTTGTCTTAAACTTGGTGAGGAAGAAGAGGAGGTGGAAAAGAAAGGGGAGAAAGATAGTCAAAAGAAAAGCAGCAGCAAAATAGGGGACAAAATGAAATACGTAATTAGGATTGGTTGAAAGAAATATTGTGGTGAATTTACTTACCATGTCAAGGATCCCTATAGGGTTGTTGTTTGTGTTTAGACTCTAGACTCTATGTGTGTGCGCGCAAAGGAAGGTGCCATGTAGTGTGGTGTGAGAAGGAAGGTTATGCAGTGTTGCATAGGGCAAGGTTATGCAATGTAGTGCAATGCACGAGGGTGGGGGAGGGGGGGAGGTTGATGAACATGTGTGTGAATTGAAGCACCAACCACTAGCTACTTAAAGATCATGTCCATAAACAAATGGTTGGCAATTCAAATTGTATCTTTTATTACTTTCTTTTCTTGGTTTTTGTTCTATTGTTTTTTTTCTCTTTCAAATCTCCCCCAATTTCTATGATTTTGTGAAAATTTTGTGAAAATAGAAGGCATGCTATGGATTGAGGTTGAAAGCACACCAACTCCCCCATTTTTGTTCAATTTTGAAGTTGACATAGTTGGTTTTGTAAATCCTCACAAGATGGTCATTAAAAGGAGTGTATTTTCAGTCCTTCCAAGTGCATGCAATGGAAATAAAAACTAAAAACTAAAAAAACCATATAATTGATTAACTAATTATTTAAACCAAAAGTTAACTGAATCTTCTCACATGTCAATCACATTTACTTTACCTTTGTGGGAGTCGATCGTAAGCCCAAGTTTAAGGTTTAAAAACCCTTTCCAACTAAAATATATATCAGATTATTATTATGTCGTATCTTAATTTCACCTCAACAAATCTTAAAATATAATTTCAAATCCAATAATCGAATCAATCAAAGCTGGATTCTTTTAACAGGGAAGGCAATTAACTAAAAAGCTTAGTGTAAGTTTATCACAATCTAAAGGTCCACCTTGCATTAAAATGTAATACCTACAAAACATTTAAGTGTGCAATTTTAACAACCCTTGCATCAAAGTTTCCACTGGATGGATGTAGTGGACTCCACAAAGCACTCAAAATGAGTTTGGACCATTGTTGAGCGGGTATACTGTTCTTGATATAAGAAGGGTATATTAGGACTCCTTTTTTCTCATCAGGTTAGGTTCTGGGTATAGAATGGGTATTTACTTTTTATTTATTTAGTAAGAACAAAAAAATGTTCACACTTTTGAAATTATTAGGACAGTTTTCAAATACAATGGAATTTATTCTTTTTTAAAAACCCTAATTGTAGGGTATATCTTACATATACCCATTGGTATCAAAAGGATATATTCCAAGTATGTGCTTCATTGGTTTATATCAGTTTGAAGAAAATACATGGTAAGGGATACACCCTACTGATAATCAGTGGGTATATCTGGGTAAATAGAACCAAGAAGCAGCTGTAGTGATGGCTTCCCAGTTTAGGCATATTGACATGGATGTGAATAGTAAGCATTGAGATTCTTCATATCGACATCTGATCGTTCAAAATGTCAAACATTTGCACAATGAAGTGTAAAAAGCAGCAATGCTTCTTGGTTGATTTCGTTTTTAGAGACCGCAAAAATTGTGAAGAATAACAACAGAGTCCCTCCCACCCACACAAGTATCAAGTTTCTGAGAGAAAAAGACTCTTCAGCACATTTGAGCATAACAGCAAGAACACAATCTCTGTTTCATATTTCAGAGAAGAAATCTGCTGATTGTCAAATATGAATATGGGCATAGCTTTGCATGGTGATTGTACCAGAGAATGTATGACAGTGGCATCTCAAGTATTCAAAATGCAGGAGCAACTACTTAAAAAGCTCCACACGCATCCTCTACAAGCATTGAATATGAGTCTCAACACAATCAAGAGTAGGAGTTGGAGTACTAACTTCTAGGATCAAGCCAGATTGGGTTGCCAAATAATGGAAACGCATGATCCCTCTGTTCCTCCACAAAAGAGTTTTGTCGCAATGCCTGATTTGGTCCTCAGTGCTGCCACTGCCCATGAAATTTTCATGATATGGTCCCAGATTCTTGTTCCCAAGCTCCGTAAGATTTGTGGCAGTCTCACCATTATTAGTAACAGAAAATGTTGTAGATCCTTGTCATGAAGACATGATTTGAGATTTTCAGGATATGGTCCCAGATTCATGTACCCAAGCTCTGTAAGATTTGTGGCAGTCTCACCATTATCAGTAACAGAGAATGTTGCAGATCCTTGTCATGATGACATGATTCCAGCAACCAGTAAGTGTTGGTTTCACCAGTGCCACTTTGTGGATCTGGACCAGATTCTGCAAATTCTAACAGAGTAACATTAGCTTGTCTGAAATTGAGACTACCGTCAATGTTCATGTCACCATGTTATGCTTTGGGCATGACACAGACTTGATTTGGGGCACTTATCTCAACTTTCTTGAGCTCTGCTGAGATGAACTGATCCACTATTTCCATCATCGCTTGAATTGAGACTGAATGACACCAGTTGATGTCACTGTTCCTCTATGAAATGTGGTTCTCTCAACAGGCTTGGACTCCACACTTGTTCACGAGCACCTCCAGGGCACTGAGAGATCAAGGTTTGGTCCAAGCAGACCAAAAGCTGGATGGAATGCCTTCAAATTGGGTTGAGGGAGAGCCCAAAGAGGGAGGAACTAGCCACAAAGCTCTTGCCAAAACCAATGCTAAGTCAGTTGTTGCCTGATCAGTAACCTCCTACTCATACTGGTTATCATTCAAGATTTTATTGCCATTCATGTAGAACACAGCTGACAGGACATATCAAACAGTTACCTAGAAATTCACATGCACCATCTCAATGCTTAACTGAGTTATAAAACCAACTTAAAATCTATAGAGAGGAAACTCTGGAGCACAGTTCACAAATCAGAACTGATTCATCTGTTTCTTTGAAGGTGTTGCCTTGATCTAGCATTACATCTGCACACACATGGATGAGGTAATTAATGTATCACAGAGCCTCTGGGCCATGAACCATAACAGGGTCACTAAATATTGATAGTGAACCTGTATGCCTTACCACTCTTGCTATATATACAAAGAACTCCCATTATCTTATACACAAGAAAGACCTGGAATGAAGAAATACAAGGTGACCAAAATTACAAAACTTTAAAACTAAAACCTACATCACATCTCAGTATGCCCAACTGTCAAATAAACAAACTCTGATTTGGATAAGACTAAAGCCTGAGGTTGTCGTATACCTTACTGTAATTGTTGGGATAGTCTGCTGATGATACTGTGGTTCGGAAGCATTGTACTGAGATGTATTGCCTCCATCAGCAGCATGTGCAAACTCTCGTGCATTCCAATTGCTGGCATGCCTAGATTTACAACCACCAAAAGCTTTTGAACCCCAAGCCATAAAGCATACAACTAGCCTTCACCTACTGTTATTGGCAAAATAGTGCCTTAACAAGGATCCTGGAAACAGATCTGGTAGAACCTGGGATGGGTGAATCGTGCAAAGGACTGAGGGGCTCTCAATCTCAGGTCAGAGTAGGTTGATAAGTAGATTTTGTTGATCCATCAAGCTCATGTAGTTTCCTTGGAGAAAACACAATTACAAGAGCTCAGCAATCTACAAGCCTCAATAGTCAATTGAATCAATCTCTTACTTAATTTGTTACTCAAAACACAATGAATTACAAAGACATTATGCTTCAAAGAACACATACCAGATTGCCATCATCTCTGACGTAAGCCTTTATTGGACAAGAAGCAGGCTGTGTCTCAGAGGCAAGGTCCCTGATATATGAAGATTAAAGGGCTTGCAGAAACAGTTGGAAAGCCTGGACCAAGAGCTGTTGCTGCATTCATTATCCTGTAATATAACAAATTCAATCACATTGCTCGGTTAAGGATATGATGCCAGAAGCGGCAATCAAAGGAATTTGCATATGAAACCTATACACCCCACCGAGCAGCCATTTCAATGCTTCATGATTAAACCAACATGGAGAATGCACCAAAATGTTTGCAAATAAAAATTTAAAACTCTACACCAAAAAAATCTTCTGAATCTTGCAGCAGTGTAGCCCACACTGCAATAGTGATCTGGTTAGATGATCTGCTTCAGATCAATAGTGTGATAAATTGAATAAGTGGAACCTGGTTAGAGAAGGAAAAGGCAAATTTCTTGAGCAATTTGGTTCACATCAAGAGTCGTCTGCTGCATCTGAAATCTCAGCAAGAACTTAACTTTATTGACCTGGATTCTGACGCTTCTGGAGTAGAGCACAACAAAACATCCTAAAACCACATCCTGAGAGAAGCAACCATAAATTCTAGACACAAACTGCCTGCCATTATACCACATGTAAAATTGCAAAATCTTCAACTATGCATCTCAAGCCTGACAAAACAACCTTTGCAGTCATAAAGCATATCTTATTCAAAATTGTACAGGATCACACCAGATGACTACAATCTCCAAAAAACAGAAACTGATACAAGTCTCTGGCCAAAAGAAAACCTGAAGTGGAACATACAGAACATTTCACAAAAATAGGCAGAGTGAATCACACTAAGGACATCAGACATGTAGCAGCACATTGCTGAATTGAAAGTTGCAACTTTCTTTACTACGCAGGCATGCATCAACACTCAAGACTCTGGTACTCAATCTCAACCCAATAACTATTCAGCCTCAATCTGCCCAGATTCAACCTGGGCATATGCTATTACAATGACAAGGACTAGTCAAACAACAAACAAGAACTTAGAACACCCAAACTAAGGAATGAATACCACTACATATGACAGTAGACTTGATAATTCCTGGCGCATGGCACATAACAATACCTACCAAGGTTCTACTCAGCATGCTACAAAAAGGAGAGCCACAATAATTCCCCCGTCCACTAAGAAACTTTTCAGCAAATTAGAAAATATCCTCCTTAATCTTGGCAGAACATAAATACCAGCTCTCTAACTCTTAGCAACCCAACCAACCACCCCCAGCAGTTCACAACCTTGGCCATGTGCGCTCCAGACTTCAGACCCTGGGTTTACTGTCGAGATTGTGTCCCCCTATTAAGACTGGGCAGCAACCCCTGTATTCAGGAGGACAAAAGGATTCACACATCAATACTTCCTCCACCATCCAGCAAAATGAACACAAAACATCTCACAAAAGGAGATGACACTCTCCCATAAACATAAATCCAAAACAAAGCAAGCCCCAGAATCAAAAGACAGCTATAAAGACACGACTCCAAAACCTCTAAGATGCATCTGAGGCCAGATAGCAACTGGTGATTTCTCTAGTACACTGATGAAATGACAACCTCCTCAAAGGAGGGGTCAAATCTCCATCTCAGATCACCTTTCTGGGACGACCAGTTGAATAGCTAACACCATCAACCTGTTGAATAGCTAACAACCAGTTGATCAACTTCTCAAACACATACATCTGCATGGATTTATTCTGTAACAATTAACACAATCTGTTCATTCTAGATATGACATTCAGATCTCAAAGACACTATCTACTTATATAGTTGCAGGACTCTGGAAGAACTCATGAAATTAGGGTGTAGCATAGAAACTGCTTGCAACTGAACCAAGTAGGACCTTGACTGTCCCCAACAAACACAACATGACAAGGCCATTTAAGTCCAAAACGTGCTGGACAGCTCACCATGGATCCTGAAGCATCTGCAAAAGTTAGATTACCCACATCTACTAAAATTATGTTCACATGTACCAATTCAGCTGGGTCTTTTTGCTTACAAGAACTTAAACATGTTTTAAAAGTGAAAGCCTACCAACAGACACTAGACACTGTAAACTAACTAGCCAGTGCGAACACCAGCAGCAGGGTAGGGCCTGAAGCGTGCATCAGGACCTCTATGTGACTGCCTGCCAGTGGCGCCATAACCTCCCCCATAGCCAGCTGTTCCAGTGGTAGCCCCCTCAGCTGCTGCTCCACTCCCCATGCTATAGCTGCCACTGCCTGTAGTGCCTGTCCCTGTTGCAGCAGTATTGTAGGAGTCCACTCCAGCTGATCTCCATGTGTTATCTGCATAGCCTGAAGAATATGCATCCCCATATCCCCCTCCCCCATAGCTCCCAGTACTAGCTCCTCCTGCCACTGAGCTGCCATAGCCACCTGTGCTTGTTCCATAGCCACTGCCTCGTGCTCCATATCCTGCAGTGGACCCATAACCATTCTCACTGTTCCCATAGCCATAGCCAGCCCCACTGTAGCCACTACTTCCAGTGGCTTGACCAGCACGTGCCCCACCAGAACCCCAAGCCACATTTCCATACCCACCCATGCTGCCAGGAGCACCAGCACCATAGCCTGCAGCAGTTCCTGCATTGCCATATCCAGCCCCTCCACTTCCCCAAGCACTTCTCCCACCCCCGGGGGCACTTCCAGCTCCCCCACTACCAGCTCCTCCACTCCCATAACTGCCAGCTACCCCATAACCAGCTCCACCTGGAGTGCTACCATATCCAGCACCACCATAGCTGCCCCCTGCTGCGCCACCATAGCCGGCACCCATGCCATACCCACTTCCTCCATAAGCACCATTCATTCCTGCACCATAGCCTCCACTGCCACCATAACCAGCTGTTCCATACCCTCCAGCACCATAGCCAGCATATCCACCCCTACCAGCTCCAGGACTTTGACCATAGTGACTATCAGCCCGGCCAGCATAGCCACTGCCACCACCACCTGAGTAGCCTTGGCCATAGCCCGAACCATAGTTGCCTGTTCCTTGGCCTCCAAAGCCACTGATATTTCTGCCTGTGCCTGCAGAAAGTTCTTTGGGAGTGGCTCGTTTAACCTCCACCATCTTTTCGTTGAGCTCATGAAACGACTTTAGAAGAACATTTTCCACTGCGTCCTCAGAATCAAAACTGACGAAGCCAAAACCACGAGGCCGTTGAGTGTTGTGGTCATACATAACAACCACATCTGTGATAGTACCAAACTGCGCGAAATATTGTCTGAAGTCATCCTCAGTGACAGAAGAGGCTAAGCCTCCCACAAATATCTTCTTTGTCCTAGGGTGGGACGACGCTGGCATTTGGCCACCGTTGCTGCTCCTAGGCACATTCTGCTTCTCATCCCGGGGCACGGCTTTTTTCGCTTCCACCTAAATAATGTTGAAAAAGAAAGAGACAGCTACACTAGTTATAACGTGCTTACCAGACCATCACTCCTCTTGTTTTCTCCCCCTCACCACTCTCCAGACATAGGCTACCACAATACCGCATACCAACATACCTCTCTCTCTCTCTCTCAACAGACTTCAACACTAGGGTTTCTTGCAGGGGGTCACTTACCGTTCTGCCGTCGATGGTATGCTTCTCTTTCACAACGCGGTCAGCGACGGCGGGATCCGCAAAAACAACAAAGCCGAAGCCGCGAGCACGGCCAGTGGCCCTGTCCTTCATGATGACAACCTCCACCACTTCGCCGTAAGCCTGAAAATGGTCGCGGAGCTTCTCTTCTGTGGTCTCCCATGAGATCCCACCGATGAACAACTTCCCCTGGTCCGAGTCCATCAATCCCTCTCTCTCTCTCTCTCTCTCTCTCTCTCTCTCGTTCGTGTTCCCTTCCCTTTCCCTACTAATAAAAATTCGCAATAAGAACAAAGACAGAAAACCACTTCTACACACAGTTCTCCTTCTCTAGGCACACAAAGGTCGAGACAACAAAAAAACCCTAACACAAATCTAAATGCCCACCTGAGCGAGCGCACAGATGGGATTGCAACAGCGCAGGGAGACAGAAGACAGGAGAGAATGAGCGGAACAAACTCCGCAGAGACAAAATTAGGGTTTGGTGATCGCGGAGCAAACTGTGCGTGAAAGAAGTGGAAGCAAGCACACCCCCGACCCCCCCCCCACCGGGATGTAATCTTGACACGCTTCCACGGCTATGATTGCTCCCCGCGCGTCTTGGACGGTGGGCACGGTCCAATGCTTCAAAGCGATCTGGCCCAAGCCTCAAGGTGGGCAGAAATTAACTTTAATTAATTAATTAAGCAAATCAATGGTGACGATTCTAGCTACAAATTCTATCCGGTTCTCTGTTTGGAAACTTGTGCTCATCGATGTTCCCATAATTTCAAATGAAAGTTCCCCACAAAAAGTCCCTTTTTTTTTTTTTTTTTTTTAAAACCCTTTTTCCATATTAAATTTATACTTACCTTTTTTTTTTTTTTACAATAGGTTTTAAAACAAAATGAAAATTTTTTTAAATTATTTTTTTTAAATTGATGTTTTAA
>Ga0116227_10003444_pt1 | contig 35145 bp, 18 predicted proteins | sample S1TSphgellanicum_FD_89693 | JGI IMG/M metagenome (GOLD analysis project Ga0116227, IMG submission 89693) | Host-associated microbial communities from peat moss isolated from Minnesota, USA - S1T2_Fb - Sphagnum magellanicum MG | ecosystem: Host-associated > Plants > Peat moss > Unclassified...
CAAACTAATTCTTCAGTTACATCCCCAAAAACACATAGTTATCACAATTTATGCCTTTGCCATCAGCCTAGGCCAAAAATGATGCCCAACATTGTCAAAAAAACATACATAGAGTATATGAAGGTAGAGGCCAAGTGCACTCAACATAGATAGGCCAAAAGGAAATAGCACAATTATTTTATTATGGAAGTATACAACATGTGAATACCCTTCTCCTTTTCTTTTTTTCAAAGAGACCAATCAAATTTTAAAATAGAAAAAAAAGGGCTTCCCAAACAAGTCAATAATGTGAACCACACTATGTGTGTGCCCATAATGGTCTCAAGGTGGTGGGGTCTTTACGTATTTTTAATGCAACCACAAAAGTGAATCATCTTCCCCTTTATTAGGCTTTGGGCATTTCAACAAAGAGGTATATGTATATGTTGACTTCTTATGTTGTGATAGCCAAGGCACCCAACCACATCTTCTCTTCTTCTTGTAAGAATCATTCACATGTTGATTTTCTTCCATTGTGATATGCAAGCACCTTAATAACACAAGTTGAAATGGGTTTTTGGGTCCATCCAAATTGCAACATCGATAACATGTTTTTTGTTTCATCGGTGTTATGTAATGTGGTTATGGGGATTGTGTTTTGATTTCTTCCTTTGTGATATGCAAGCACCCTAGTAAGACAAGTTGAAATGGGTTCTTGGGTTCATCCAAATTGTGACATCGATAACATGTTTTGTGTTTCATTGGCATCAAGTATGGGGATTGTAGTAGTAATTTTTACTATTTTTTGTGGATGGTATTTGTTGCCGAAGAGCTTGGTGGGGAAAAACAAAGCACCTTTGCCTCCAGGGACTTCTGGGCTCCCCTTTATTGGAGAGTCTTTTGCATTTATTCGTGCTTGCAAAGCTAACAAAGTCCTTGAAGAGTTCCTCAATCCTCGTGTTGCCAAATATGGACAGGTTCATGCTATGTGTCCTACCCATCCCTTCTCAAGTCTTTGTTTCCACTCTCATATTAAACAAAAATTGAGAACTAGTTAGTTGTTGGTGCGTTCAATCTATTCAAGACGATACTTGACAATATAGATTTTGGAAGATGCATTAATAGACATGTCAAGCTTTTGCAACGTGTTAATCCAATCATGTTAAGATTAAGCAATTTTTTTCTTGGGCATTCAATCTATGTTAAATTAAAGTCACTTGCTTCTTCATAAGATCTCATGTCTCACCTAGACATGGAATTGCACTCTTTGAAGTTTCAATATTACATTGAATTCCTTAAGGCATGTTTTGTTTGAATGTACATATCCAAGTTTATTGATGTGTATTCTCAAGGTTTTAAGGTCTATACCTCCATGTGGTCCTAAGACAAGTTGTGTTTGATAAGCTATCAACATGTTTAGTACTTAAAATGCAAAGGTACTTGAAAGATACGAGGCAATAGATTCAATCTCCCTTTTGAACATTTTTTGCAACCATTTAAAACTGAAATTGTGAGACGTTTTAAAATATAAATATGGACAACATTTTATTTCCCAATCCTTAATTTGATTGTATACAAGGGTGCAAATCAAATGCACACAAGTTCCAAAACATGAAATCATATTTGCATCAAGAAGGTGATCATGCACTTTTCAAATTGGTCTAGGTATTCAAGACACATCTACTATTTTCTCCAGCCGTATCTTTGGGTGCACTAGAAGGAAACAAGTTTTTGTTCTCAAATGAGTACAAGTTGGTGCAAGGTTCATGGCCACTAAGTGCTACAACGCTTTTTGGGCGTGGTAGCATTCTTTCGAAAACAGGCAAAGAACACAAGTAACCCCCTTCCCAACAAAAATTTAGAACATTCAGTTTGTGCATGCTCTTGTATAATTTTTGAACATGTATTAAACGAGGAAACATTTTAAGCTAAAAAGTTAATGAAAAGTAAGAGTTCACATTCATATATTCTTGTCAAATAATTTGTTGTGATGTCAAATTCAAAGGTATCATGCATGAGTTGTAAGAATAGGAATCAACAAGGTTAAAGGCTTTTGGTTTTGAATGCCCAGGCAAGCACGTCATGTTCTCATGGCATTCTTTGGGCCCAATGGCTTGCAAAGTTTTGTGTCGAAAATGCACAAAACAACAATAGCCCATTTCGCCCAATTTTGGGAAGGGAAGGATGAGATTATGGCTGGAAATCCAATTAAACATCTCACATTCTCTATGGTGACCGATCTATTTATGAGCATCAAAGAAGGCCCATAATTCTATTATTTACAACATCATATGAAAGCATATATGGCAAGGATGAGGCAATTGCCTATTAACTTTCCTGGCACTGTATATCACAAGGCAATATTAGGCCGTGAAAACATGCTTGGTACACTTGACAAAGTGATATGTTGTAGACGTAAGGTAAGAAATTTGTTATTGCTAATTTTTTTTGTTTTTAAAAAAATTCATTGCTGCAACAATTTTGTTTCCAAAACAAATTTGGAACCTTTTGTTAATTCATCCTCCATATCATGGTCAAGATGTTGTACTATGGTAGTCTTTTAGTAGATTCATATTATTGGATTCATTGTAAGTAGTTAGCGTATGAAGGTCAATTTTCAAATAATTAATTATTTACATTGGCAGGACATCGAAGATGGGAGAATTTCAACACACCCTGATCTTTTGTCAATATTGATTAGCACACCTAATCAAGAAGGCCATCTAGCGACAAATGAGGAAATCAAGGACAATATTTTGTCACTATTATTTGCCGGGCATGATACCACTAATTGCACACTCACTGTTGTACTCATGTATCTATTTTTAAATCCACATTGCTTGCATGAGGTTATCAAAGGTTGTTCATTTCCCAAGACTTTTTTTTGTGGGTAACAATTAGGTTTTGAAAGTATGCGTTTTCCCTTCAAAATTGTATAACATTTGTGTGTTGCCCATAGAAGACACAATTTGCATTGAATTTATGTTTAAATTGCTAAACAAATATATTTTTTCAATCCAAATTGTGATTAAAGTGTTACATTTTTACATTCCTCAGAGCAAAAGCAAATAGAAGTTGCAAGGGATGGGGCATTATTAAATTGGGATGACATGAGAAAAATGAAATACACATGGCAAGTAATACAAGAAGCTTTGCGCTTGCAACCAGTCGCGCAAATGGCATATCGCGAAGCTGTCCAAGAATTTGAATATGGAGGATTCACCATTCCAAAAGGTTGGAAGGTAAGTCTCTAAACTTTAGTGCACTGGTATATTTTCCAACCCCTTTGAATATTACGTTACAAAGGCTGCCTAGTTAAGTGTCCTAAGTAAAATGCCTAAAGTATTCCTATCACCATATCTATGATTAGGCCAATTATCAATCCACTACGTTAATTCAAAACATATTGAAATTTCTACCCTAAGACAAAATGTGGGAAAATTTAGAAACCTCATGCAAAGGTCATATGTTAATATTTTCATATCATTGGAGATGTGATCATCATATTTCAAATCTAATAATATTTTAATCCTATAATTGCATAATTTTTACTAGAATTTTCTTCCTTATAAGTTTTTAAAAAAAAACATATACATCTTAACCATGTCATTTATGGATTTGGCAGCTTTTTTGGCATGTTGGGTGCTCGCACATGTCCCCTTAATTTTTCCCGAATCCAAAAACTTTTGATCCATCTCGGTTTGGAAGAACCAGACCGCCCCCTTTCACTTATTTGGCATTCGGAGGTGGTCCTCATTCGTGCATTGGTAGTGAGTATACTCGCACCGAAATGGTTGTGTTCTTACACCATTTGATGCTCAATTATGAATGGTCTATGGTTGATCCTAATGAACCTATTGCAATGGATCCATTTCCTACCTTTCAAAAAGGGCTTCACCTCAAAATTCATAAGAAAAGGTCATCAAATTTTTTGTAAGGAGTCTAAGATTATAGGCCATCAATAATAATAAAAAATGTCATTTGGAAAACTTTGAACACTAATCACAATGCATGTGTATAATTTGTCATGTATACTATACAAAAAGATGATGTTAACAAATCCCACTAGGATTACATATCACCAAGACATGTTAAATCTTATAAAAGCTTTGCATCCTCTCACAATAAAGATGGCTAAAATATTATGGACCTCTTGATTGGATCAAAGCTCAAGTAAACATATAAATAATATTGTTGTTTACAATTATTTTTTAAATCATATATTGGATATATATTCTCAATAATATATCCAATATATTCTTTAATTTAATATTTATAAATGAGATGAATGATTAGGAATGTTGAATATATTCTATTTAATTTAATTTAAAGCTTTCTTGAGCAAATGTGGCTTTGTGTTTTTCTTCTTTATCAGGATGGCTCAAATTGCCCCTTTCTGAAAGTGAGTATTTTGTGTCTTTGTAATGTTTTACATTGGAGGTCAATCATCCCAAAATTAGGTAGCATATGTGATGCTTTGGAATTCACATGGATGTACTGTGCATGTAGTACCTAGACCAGTAGTTTTCCTTTAAAACCCCTTACAAGGGGTTTCAAGATAAGGGTGGCTCCACTTACTAACTTCATGTTTGGGGATTCAATTTTTGATTCCTTTGCAACTATGTTTGTACAAATAAATAGTTGAAGTCTGAGTTTCCCATTCCTAATAGGAGATGATTGACTAACCATGCAACTAACTTAAATAGGATATATAAACTTCAATCTAACAATTAATCAAGTAGAAAGAGCACGGAAGGTGTTTTTTGAAGTTTTTGTTGTAATACCATTGCCATGACATGGCCTCCTTAGCTATAAACAACACCAACCCCCTCTTCAAGATTCCATCCACATAAGTCACCTTGATTCCCATGAACTTAAAAAACCTTGAATGAATTATCATATTGCCTTTTTAGGTTTGGCACTTGGGTGTTGAATAATTATTCTATTTTTCAAAAGTCCCTTCAGCAATAAAATTAATAATTTATGAAAATTGGGGAATAAATATAGGGAGGTTATTTGACAAGTTTTCTAAACTCTATTCATCTTTAACATAGTGAGACCTTTTCCAACAATTTCTATTGCTTCTTTTTGCAAAGTAGGGGAGACATAGTATTCCACCAAATTATAGGATAGAAAAATGTTGCTAATTATTGGATACTTGTTGTTCAATGGTGGATTTGCCTAAAGCAAAAAGCCGATGGGTTTCTAACAATTTTTACATTTTCCCATCCCTGGTAATTTTTTTAAAATTTTGGCATTTCGAACAAATCATTTCTTAAAAATTCAGAATTCGCAGAAATAATTTTATTACCACTGAACTTGAAAAAGTACTACAGTATGCATTTAATTTCACTTTTTTTCAAACATCATGGAGATGGGATGGGAAACTAACAATATGCATTAAGTTCTCAATCAAATCCCAAACTCTAAATGAGGCATAAATCACTTAAACAAGGTAGATGGACAAATAATTAAAATTATCATTTTCTTAAAAGAAGATTGTGAAGGGCTTACTTTTGCAATACCTAACATGTTCAATGGATTTTGAAATATTAAATTTGAACAATCTATTTTTTTAATTAATTGCATCAACTTTGCAACTTATTATCAAAATTTTCACTTGTATTGCCAAATGATTTCCAATTCATTTGTTCCTAGTTGCATAATTGTGTTCACATGGATGTTCCAAGTTCTCATTGAAAGTAAGAGGGAAATATCAACTTCTTTCAAAATATATTAGTGACATTGCCAAGAGCATGGACCAATTTGAACCTATTAGCAATATTGATGTTCCTAAAGTTTCACGATGTATTATAATCCAATGTTGTTCCAATCTTAATGGTGTTCTTTGGATGTAGGAAGGAAAATCTTTGAAATTTTGTAGGGGAGGCTACCATCAAAACATAGCATCCATGATTATGTGCATGTCATAAGTGACAAATCACATGCACATATATGCCTATATAACCCATGATTATGTGTATGTCATAAGTGACAAATCACATGCACATATATTCCTATATGATCTATGTTGCAAGACATGAGTAGACAAGGTTGAAACTCAAAGGAATTTCTTAGTACCATCCCCAAAGTTTTAAACAATGTCCCCAAATAAATATGTGCCTAGTAATGCTTGGGTCCAAACATGGTAAAGTATACACAAAAGATAGTCTTCTAAGATATCCAATTAAAAAATCATTTAATTTTCACATAATCAAATGAAATCAAGAAATTAAAATTATCTTTAAATTTCATTATGAATCATAAGGCCCCCCATTAGCTTTATGGCAAGTTTAATACAAAATATGAAAACTTCATAATTAAACTAAGCAAGAAATTTGCTTGAAAGTAATTGTGAATATCATGTTCAAACATGTTTTTATAAAAATTATAATGTTCAAAATTGAAATTGCACAAATACATTTTAAGCCACCACTATTTGAAATAGGAATAAGTCAAATATTTCATTTACTTGCAACTTATTTTGTAAGAAAATAAAACTTGTCTACTTTCATTTTTAAAAATCTACTTGAATGCGTATTATTCAATAACATTACAAAAAATCAAATAACATGTCCATCTTGATTATTGAAATAAAAGATAATTTTATATTCAACATATCAAGGCAAATTTATGATTTTTTTGCCATTTATTTTGATAGGGATCATTTATTTATATAATTATATTATTATTGTTTGTGTGTCTATATGTGTTTGGAAAGCCATGTACATGGAAAGGCACACACATCATGCGGCCTTTCATAGAAACAAAAATCAAACTCAAACTTCTTTATTTTCCCTTTTTCATGCAAGGAAGGATTTGTTTCTTTTTTTTGCAAGAAAAAAAACCCAAACTCAAACATCTTTTTTGTTTTATAAATTTTCACTATAATTTAGTTATCATTTGAATTGATTATTTTGATAAAATATCAACAAAATCCAAAACTATTTGAATATTTTCAAATGAAAATTATTCGATGAATTTGATAAATTAGAAAAAATCAAAATTGAGTTAATTTGGACAAATACGATGGAAAGAAAGTAAAAGTTTTGCAAAACTATATTGATTGTTAATATTGCAATGTTGTTAAAGGAAACATATTGTGATCTTGGAATGTTGATGAACATAAATAAAAGTAAGAAACCAATGGTTATAAAACCTTGCAAGGAGTTATTGACAAAAGATGGTCAAACAACTAAGATTAAAACTTTTTGACATTGTGAAAAAGATGATATACGTGATGAAAAATTTCAAAACAACAAGGTTGCATAAGGAGGTAGAAGAAAAACAAATGTTAAAATGGAAGTTATAAAATGTGTGCAAAAATGTGTGAATTTCATGGAATCAATCAACCACGCACAAAAAGATACCATAACATTCCACATGCATTGCCATGATATTGCCATAATTGTATGCAATTTATGACCAATTGTGATTGAAACAACACAACAAAATCCAAATCTTTGTGAAATTGTTGCTACAAGATAGTTTGAATTTCATAAATAGATAATGAAATGCACTATTGATTTGCAAATTGATACTACATACATATTGGATTTAATGTTTTCAATCACTAATATATACATATCCGTTAAGAACATGCATGCTCAAATTCAATCCCAAAACATATGTACTTATGATATACCATATACAAAAATATGGAATCATTTGTAATGAGTGATAGTTTCATTTAAAGTTGTGTTTATTCACAATGAATTTCCTATGGGGTGTGTGCAATGTCATTTGGAATACAACTATTCCTATAGCAAACATGTGTAAACATATTAAATGAAAATAACAAAGAATAAAAGGTTATGTAATTTCCTGTCATTTGTTAAAGCATTTAAGTTTTTTTCCCAAATGTGCAATGTGTGAATAAATTGCAAAAATTATGTATATAATATAGAGTTGACCATGTGACTAATAAAACACATGAAACCTAATGAAAATGTAGCAATTATTTGGATAAATTTATGTCGAAAACTCATATCAAATTATGGTAAAACTAAATATATATAATTTTGCAATTGAACACAATGTTTGATGCATTGAATGTTGAATTGCAAGAAATTTATTTGGTTTGCATTCACATGTATGTTGAAATAAATAACAACACTTTCAAATTGTTATGTGGTTATATTGTGATATTGAATCCAATTAAAATTCAATTAAATTTAATTTGGATCCAAGCCCCTCAAAATTTACGGGTGTCCTTTTATCAAATTCATCTAGATTGTTCCTTCATAAAGTTGATAAACTATAATTAGCACATAACCCAACTTCAAATTATTTATTTGCCATGTTAGCCTATGAGAGTCATGAGCATCCTAACTAGTTTTTTTAAAGTTTTGAAAGACCTAAGAGTTTTCAATATAATGTATAATACAATAATTAATTGTGAAAATTCAAAACATGTAATTCCGATGAGGAATGATGCTAAATTTTCTTTTTTAGCAAATCTAATGTATTCAAAATTTGTCTTTGCATGTACACAAGTTTTCTAATATAATGATATTGAAATAAATCTAAAATGTGGGAATCAACACATATTAAATTTAGTACCTATAAAAGATTTGTCCTATTTCCAACTTGTGTGAATAATTTAATTTTACTTTATTTCCATGTTTAAGAAAAAAAACATATTTAGGTCTCTATAATTTAATAAAGAAATCAAAGCATGTAAGTATATAATAAAGTGCATCAAAAGGACTTTCAATTTGTAGAACTTTTGTTGATCATTATCATCTCATGGGATCGAAACATGGTTTTTTTTTTGCCTTCAAAATTTGTTGGTTTCAGAAGTTTGACGTATTTTTTAATAAAATTTTTATTTAAAAAATAATTATAATTATAATAGAAAATTTAAGGAATTTTTTCGAATTTGTATTTTTTTTAAAAGGAAAATTTGCAAAATTTTCCAAAAAAATTGTCACCACATTGTGAAAATTCACTAGAAAAAAAAGTTGTACACAAAATAAAAATTTTAGTAACTCCAAAAGTAAAATTTTATTCTTGCTGACTTCCTCTTGGTCACATTTAGATCCATCTAGTAAAAATTTACTTTTTCCCTTGTGATTTAAGAAAGGAAAATAAAATAAAATCCATTCTCAATATTTTAACAAATGCAAGGAAAAGCATTTAAAATATGCATGAAAAAATCAGCTACACATTATTATAAGTGGGTTTTTGTACTTTACTTTTGAATGATAACCTGATAAACATTCCATAATTATATTCTTTCAAATTGTTTCCAATGGGACTTTTTCCAATGTCTTTGTAATTTGATGATAATTACTTTATATTTTGAAGTTTTAAATTTAAGTATATCATGTGATGTGCCTACAAGTTTTATACTTTTGTACTATCAATGTGTTTTTTGCAATGAACTTGAACTTTAGTGTCACATTGTTGGAATTTGAAACACTCAATTTGGGGTTGATAGGCCCAACAAAGTTTTATATTTGAACTATTTCAGCAAAAAATACCAATCATCAATACCATACCTACAATGGGTAATTGACAGATCTTTGCCAAAATATATATTTTTCAATTAAAAAGGTCTTCAATAACCCCATTTTGAATATTTCAAAATTTCACCAATAGGTAATAATAATGCTAAGTTTCCTCATGCTTTAGAAATGCAGTGTTGTAGCCCAATGTTTTGGACTATTCCCTATAATCAATAGGTCGAAGGTGAAAATATGACAATGTGAGGTCGGATTTTATTTAACTTAGCTTACCCTCTAAACAAATAATTAATTAATGTGGAACATTAGTCATAGGTATGGGGACCATATGTAAACATTAGTATATAATTGTCTTTAAGTTATAAACAAATTGGCACAACTTTTTTGTTTAGTTTGGAATTTAGGCAATCCTATGCTCTATTTGTGTGACAAACATTCTTTTATGATTTAGTCGTAGAAACATCCCAAATTTGTCCCTATTGTTGTTCTCAAACTTCCTAATGAAGTGAACCATTACCCAATTGAAAGGCTCGGTGTAAGCTTAGTGTGTGGTTTTAAGGAATAGTTGGAAGGTACCTAGTTAGTTTTCATAACATAACTAGAAAAGGGGTGTAAGGGGTTAAAGGCAGGTTCATGGATACATGAAAAATAAGGAACACAAAGTTGGAGGGTTCAAAGATGGATGGATCTATACAACTCACTAATTGCTCAATCATTATGTATATGTGATACATAATAGATTTTTACATTCTCATACATTTATGTGGATCCCACTTAAAGTCCTTCACCCAATAGCTTGTTCCAATCTTGGAAAATTTCCAATTATTAAAAGCAAGTCATAATAGAAGACCATGATGGCATGTATGGATCACCAAACTATCAATCATTTTCTTAACCAAAATTTATTTTTGGTGTTGACCAATCTAGGCTACAACATGCCAAATGTAGTTGCTACAATGGTTGCTTCTTGGCCACTTTCCTTTAAGAGAAAAGAAGAAGAAGATGAGACAAAATTAAATTTGGTGTAACATCAAAGACATATGTCCACTAGATCCCAGGGGACTTTGTAAGATGGCCTCCCCTCACTTTTTATACCAAGTCATGTGGGGGCTTGTTTTAAACTTAGAAGATGGTATGAAAAGACACAAAGTTCATGTACTTTGTGGTCACAAGGGGTGAAAACCTTACATACCCTTCACACTAATTGCCACCAATAATACTCATTTTGCTCAAGAGGATTTGAAAAAAAAGAACTTGGGGTTCATCAAATTTAGCTTTCTATTAGCCTTAGATTCATCTCACTCTAGAATCTGCTAGCTCAATATGTATATGTTCACCAAGAAAGTCAAGTAGCTTGAGTATTATTAAACTAGTGCTAGCAAGTATGGCAGCTAGTAGCAGTACTACGGGCAAAGTGATCAGGTGTAAAGGTACAAAACTTTGTGCATATTTCCAAAGTGCATTTCTTACAAATTTTCCTTGAAGACATTAAAAGATGGTGATCTTTTTTATATAAAAATTGGAATATTTCTTCAACAAAAGTAAATTAATTTTTTGAAAAATAAATTGACTTGAAAGTATTATTCATACATGGGTGTGTTGCATTTGGCAAGTGGGTGGTGAATTGAATTGTGATTTGCTTTGAATTTTGGAGAATCAAAGTAGGGAGATTGTGAATTCATGTGTGATTTGGTGATGAAGCTGCGGTGGCATATGAACCAAACAAGCCCATGATATTTGAAGACATTAACGTTGCCCCTCCCCAAATGAGCGAAGTTCGGATTAAGATGGTTAATGCTGCTGTTTGTCAAAGTGACCTTTATTTTTGGAAGGGAAAAGTATGATTTCAAAACATTAGAAATTTGCATGTATTTATGGATTTCCCCACTCAATTTTTCATTCCACTTGAACATGTTGTTAAGAAGATATATGAAATATATTACATTGGAAATGATATGATGTCATGGGAAGTTCATGAAAAAGTGTAAATGATAGACAAATTTTGTAGCAATTATGGTACGTCATGCTAAACCTCAACTATACATTTCAACTTCAACTATTTTGTATCTCAAGTGTTTGCACCTCATGATGTCTTGAGGTTTTGGGAGAGGAAATATCAATTAAAAAAAAATCTAGTCTTCACCTACCTAAATAGCATCAAGCAACTAAAAAATGTTGACATTGTAAATGGACACAAGGAGGTTTCACAGTTTTTTCTAATCTCTTTGTGAGCAGGATGTGGCTAAGCTCTTCCCTCGTATCCTGGGCCACGAAGGTGCTGGGTGTGTTCAATTCACCTTACCATTCAAAGGGAACCATGACCTTCATTTGGAATTGAACTTCTCACAACATTATGCAAACATAGCTATGGTTTCAAATTAGGTCCTAGTCACATAAAGGAGTGTTGGACCCCAAATGGTATATGTGACCCATCAAGGGAAGCTAGTCAATTGAGGATATTCTATTGCCTTGTTTGGAGATTTATGTTAAATATGGCCTTCTTTTGGCTTACCACTCCCAAAATTTAGCATGTTCCTTCTCTTGAAATAAGGACTAATGAGATTTAACACCTCTTTAAAGAAGGTGAGAGTTGACCTAGTCATTGAGTGTCCTCATTTACTTGGTCATGCAAAAAAATTCTGTGTACTAGTTATGTGTATGATTCGAAGCAACACTTTTGACTATTAGACACAACCCTCAATCGTAAACAAGGGGTGAAAAACATGACATTACAATCTATGGAATTCATGATTGTTGTGTGTGATCTTAAGCAACACTTTTGAATATTACATATAACCCTCCATCGTGAATGAGTGGTGAAAAACCATGACAAATTACAATCTATGAATTCAGGATTGTTGAGAGTGTGGGTAGCAACGTGAAGAGTATCAAGGCAGGAGACAAGTGCATCCCAGTGTGGCAAGCCGAATGCAAGAAATGTTCAAAGTGCAAGTCAAGCAGAACAAACATTTGTGATACTTTTGTGTTCAATTGGGGAAGTGGACTGATGCCATCAGACAAGAAAACCACACGCTTCACCCGAGTGTCTGATGGAAAACCCATCTACCATTTCTTTGGCATCTCTGTTTTCAGCCAATACACTGTGGTGGATGAAGCATGTGTTGCCAAAATCAACCCAAACGCAGACTTGTCCAAAATGTGCCTCTTGGGTTGTGGCATTCCAACCGGTATGTTGTTGCAATTCTGCTTGAATGTCCATCATCTTCATATCAACATGAGATGCACCATTGCAAGAGTGTAAAATGCATTTGTCAGCTCAGCCCTTTTTACAATGCTAAATATGTCATAACCCAAAGACTCCTGTCAAAAGTGAGAACCCGCCTGTTTTGCTATTGAACTTGTAGAATGGAAAGCCAAGATAAAATTGCTACTTGAAACACTAGAATAACCTCAAGCAATGGTTTTGTCAATAAAAGATTTAAGTATAGTGGAAAAAACTGTATGATGGAGACCCTGAATGTAATACTTACAGGGGTAGGATCAGCATGGAAAATTGCAAAGGTTCATCCCAACTCTACAGTAGCCGTATTTGGATTGGGTACCATTGGATTGGCAGTAAGCTTTCATCTTTCCAACTTTTTCATCAATTTATTTTTTATCCTAGCGTTACATTGAGTTTTCTTTAAACCAAGAGTTTTGGACTTTGCATATTTTAACAAGATTCATTTGCTTTGTGAAGTTTTACATAATCTACTATTAATCCTTGCTATTCTTGACACAATGTTTTTGTAGAATTCAATTAATGAAAAAAAAAGAAGAGAAATGGAGATAGTATGATGTTGTGGCATTACAATGAACTAATGATAATGAATACCCCATAAATAAATTAGCAATTTGACTAATAATAATTAGTTTGAGCCTGAAAATGTGTAATATTGACATCATGTGAACTTTCATAATTCAAAATTCATTTATGTGGAAAATTAAAGAATGGAGACCATAGGTCTTTCTTCAATGTTTGTAATCCAACACAAGATTGAATTGAAAGAGCTTTATTTTGAATGTGGACTTGAGAATTGATAGTCATGTTCATCAAGACCCCCCATAAAGTATGTGATTTATTCGAGGTATCCTTGAGTCCAAAACCATAGTTTAAATGTAGTTCAATGTTATTGGGAGATATCCCCAAAGAAAGATATAGATTATGCTCAGTATGTTCATCCTTTCTTTTCCACAATAATAATAAATGTCCCTACATGACCAACTAACCAACCCGACTTACCAACATAACTTGTGAGTAAATTTCCAATCTTTTTCTCCTTTCGAAGTCTTATGCCATTCCACTCAATTTTTGTAAACTTGGATGTTAAGTTTGCAAGAGCCTTATAAAGCTGATACAATTTGCTAATTTATTGAACAAAAATAAGATGCATAAATCATGATATCACAAGGTGAAGGGTCACATAGAGGGGCCTAGTTGAATATACTCATAGTCTAAAGGTCATCTTATAGTTATCATATACTCCCTTGAAGTTTTGCACATTAATGTTCAAACAATTATTGGTGAATGTAGCTCATATATATATACACCTAATTGCACTCTTTAGTGAATGTATGAAAGAGCAAGTAGTGCAACATGGAAAAACCAGAAATTACTGTCCAAGTGTTCAAGGTGTAATTGATCAATAATTTTATGACATGGTTTTAACAATGATAATAATTTTAAAATAAAGCAAAACCTCTCAAGGGTGCGCACAAATGTCAGATATGTAACTTATGCTAATTCTAATTCATCTTTAGATCTTCATATTTGTCCATGGTTTCATTGGATGACCATAAGTTTTGGAAGCATGGTCACACCTCAAACATCTCAATTCCCAGGCAATAAAATGGCATGAAGGTGGTGGAGGCGTGCAAAGTATCAGGATGCTCTCGCATAATTGGAATTGCAAGAGATGAAGGAAAACTTGCAAGAGGTATAGGCATAACTGCCATATTTATTTATGAAACAAATTTCAACTTGAAATAATACCTCATTAACCAACAATTTATTTATTTATTCATTCATTGTTGTTTCGTATGGCATGATATGGGTATGTATGAAAGGGGGGAATGAGAAGGGGAGGGGTGTGTGGCAGCTATGGAGTTTGGCTTGACTGACACCCTCAATACAAAGGCATTTAATAAGCCTATTGAACAGGTACTATTTCTAAGTACTTTTCTAAGTGTATATGCATTTAAGCTCAAACTGAAAGCCAATGAAGAATGTTTTAAGCTAAGTATTTTGAATCACTATAAATATAGCTCAAAGTAGATTTAATTCATAAATGCCTATTTTCAACAACACAATTATTACCCAGAAAACAATTTAGGAATATTGAAAATACTGCAATGATTTGTGAGCCATCCATGCTCATAGCCCCCTTAACATTCAGTTGTTTAATGAAGAATATGAAATGGTAATGGTGTCTTCTTTCTTTATTGATATGTTGGTGGGGGGCATGCATGTTGTTATAGGTGATATGTGAGATGACAGAGGGAGGCATGGGTGTGGATTACAGCTTTGACTGTACAGGAGATCCTGACATAATCTATTCTGCTTTGGAGTGTTGCACTCCAGTACACCTTCTTTTGTTTCCCCCTTGTTTACAATGACCAACTCTAGATAGAAAATTGAAAATTAAAATGATTTCGTTCTGTTGGTTTTCTAAACATTTAACATGTCATGAGTGAAAATTAATCGATCTCTAATTCAAAAGTCAAGCCCAAATGTCATAGAAGATCTAATTAGATCAAGATCCACAATCAAATGACTGACCCAATTGCCAAGAAATACAAAACTACAGTCTTAAAGACCTGTTTTTATTGTTCACTTGAGTGTGTTTAATCTCTAAAAATGTGTAAAGACCATAGATGATAGTAGTAGTTATTTGTAATGTTTTTAGGGGGTGATTTGGGATATTGGGTACTTGGGTATAGGCTGGTGGTGTTTCCGTTATATTGGGGTTGGTGGAGTCATCACAAGTGGTGAAGTTCCATCCAGGAGTTCTCTTATGGGGTCGCTCATGGACATCAGGCTTGTTTGGAGGTTACAAGGGAAGAACTGAGTTGCCTGAGCTAGTAGAGAGGTGCATGAAAGGGGTAATAAATTCATAAACTTAATGTTTCTCCATTGCCCAATCTAAAACTTTTATAATACATATTCTTTGCTCATCATATCCATTTGATTCCTTCCAACAAAAGTATAATTTAAAATTTCCATTAATAAGTTTCAAACAATGTTGTCACATAACACCAATTTTCAGTTGATTAAAATATGAATCATAAGAGTTTGCGCTCTCTGTGAACCCTAAACCCTAAATCCTAGTCACCAGAACTGTAACAACATGACATAAGGAAAGTTGTGGATGGGTGATTGATGGGGTTGCAGCACATAAATCTAGACCATTATATAACTCACCATCTGCCATTTTCAAAAATCAACCAAGCCTTTGATCTCCTCAACCAAGGAGGTTGCATTCGTTGTGTCATGGATTATGATAAGTAGTAGTAGAAGAACAGTTCAAACCATTTCATAGTATTTGTTGCAAGTAATTCAAAAGTTTCACCCACACACAATCCTTGTAGTAATCATAAATGTTCATTGCAAGTCATAGCTTGTAGCAGCCTTCACAGACATTGGTTCATCATGGCCTCTATTGCTTTACAAATCGTCTTGCAAAAACTAAGTTACACAATGAAGCATAGCTGATGTTCAGTACTTGAAACAAACATATAATTTATACATTCTTACTAAAAGCTTACATAGTGCTATGATATTATGGGCCCATTATATGATCTGCCATAGTTGTAGTATTTATTCAATAGAGATTTCTCAGTGTAACAGTGTTTTGCAAGCAGGGTGTCCTCACCTCAACTGATTGAAGGGTTGTGTCTGCAAAACCTCCTTATTTTTGCCCCTCATTATTTTTCACAATTGCTGCAAGAACACTCCACTCCACCATTTTGATTCCAAGCATTCGAACCTGCAATCACATCTAGAAAGAAACATGTAGAAACTTCACCCAACATCCCATGGCTATTCATACAATCATCTCTCATTCTGTACAACACCTGGCAGCAAACTCATGAAAGAATTGTATTATTGTCTACATTGGAGCTGCAACAAAGACTGAGGGTCATAAAAATCAGAACATTTAATGGATTTGGCCACAAACAGCAGCTATCAATCATTTAGCTCAAGATTGAATTCAGTTTTATTGACCACTTGTAGTTCTTACAAATCCAAGCCACAAATACTGTAAATGACCTTGGAAAAACGTGTCATATACCCATGAACACACATACAACTCAACCTCTGTCATGTCCAAACAAGTTGCTATCCAAGTCTAGTTGCTGTCTTTGCTGTTGTTAAGCTAGGACAAAACAAGGGGGAGGTTTTCGCTGTTGAAAGCATAACACTCCTGCCTCTCCCTAGGCCTCCTATCCTTCTATTGGAAACAATGTACTAAATCTACCTGACTCTGCGGTTGAATACAGAGTTCAACAGACTGAGACTCTGCAGTCAAACTGATATATATATTACATTTGACATGAGAGAAATGAGGACACCCCTTGTGTCCTTTGTTCAATCAGCAATCTAAATAATAGACATTTTCAAGAAACTGATGACCCTTCTCGCATTGATCAAGTTGTGGCCACACTGAGCTCTTTCAGACTCATATACTAAACTCATCTATTAGCCTCCACAGGGTCATTATTGTATATGCCAACCTTCCACATTCCCCAACATCTGCACATATGCTGGCAGTCATCAAACCACACATAGGTACTTCATGTTTCAGCTCTCTTTGGAATTGCTGGTTCCTGAACCAGAAGTTAAACGAAAAGTACTTGACTCCACCCCACTAGATGGATCAACAAAGTCATTCTTTGGCACTTTGATCTCTAGAAGGCGCTCAACTGGAGTTCGGCAAATGGGGCAGCGGTTGGTCTGATACCTGAGCACCTTGGCACAGTCACTACACATGCACTGCCAAACCAACCCCACCATGTAAGACTATGAGAACAAATAAATAACTCAGATCACTTACCAAGTAGAACAATGTCCAGACCATGATCCTTTCTAGTATAACTCTTCCAGGACCTCCAGCCTACTAAGTAGCACAATATGGAAGAACCACACAATGTGACAAATAAGTTCCTGGTCTTCAAAAAAGAAATAGATCATATATGTGCACACGGCCACCTTTCCACCACATATGACCTCCTGTTATTAAGCAAGAAACAGAAAATCAGGGAGTAAAAACTGATATCATTGGAAAGATGGTGATCACATGATTCACTTCAGGCTCAAGACCCAACCAGCAAGTCCAGAGGACAGAAGTACAAATCAAAATCCCAATTCCACATCTGATGTTTGTACATTCTCTCTCATCAAACAGAAGAAAACCAAGAGCAGTCATACATACCATGTGTCGGCATGGGAGCACTGTGGTGTCACGGGGTTCTGACATGCATATCACACACTCTTTTCCTATGTCACTATCATCAAACTCACCACCACCCCTGCTGTTTTCAATCCCATATATCTCTTGTAACTCATAGCGAATACCACTGACCCAAATAATTTGCTTCACCACACGCACATGATAGCTCCCATCATCCTTCTTTTCAATCACAGCCTGTGTAGTCTGTGAGTGAACCCAATCTGGTAAGGGTGCACCCAAGGACTCATTTTCCCTTGAGGACACATCAGCAAATGGGCTCTTGGGCACCGTCTCTGTGCGGACCACCAGGGGAAACACATTCTCCTCTGAGCCTCCCTTCAGTAATTCTTTCTCATCAAACAAAGACAGGTCAACACCTGTCCCTGGAGCTTGCTGAAACTTCTGACCCAATCCTTTCTCAAAATGTATGCGAACTGGCATGTAGATGTGGGGTTTAAGGGAAGTGAGGCTGCAATTTGGCCCTTCTTTTGCTAGGAAGAAAATGCAAATGCTGCAACCAAAGGAATCAAGACAACAAAATACCCAGTATCAATAAACAAAACTGCCAAATAGCATTACTTCTTGAGACACATGCCACAAACTGGTCCACTCACACATTTCCACCTATCTAGAGACTAAACCAATCTACTTATCAAGAACACACATTGCCATAAATACTAAGCTTGCAAAATGATAGCCATATCCATACTTGAGATTAAATTCAACCTCAAAAGAATTCAGAGATGACCTGGTAATAACATTATGCTTATTTGAGATCTGACAACATAACAGCAAGGATTAAAAAGACAAAACCCAATCAGAATGAAAAGAGAAAATCAGACTACAAACAAAACTAAATAGCAGTTTGAACAATAGTGAAAGTCAAGCAAATGTTCATGGACCTTTGACAGCAACAACTTTGGTATTGACCACCTACCATAGCAACCCCACTGACATCATCAGCACCCAGCAATGGGTGGAGGTTAAGTTGAACTTGAACCAATGGACTGAGTTTCTGTCACAAGATTGGCAGTAATGGGAAGACTTGGTCACAAACCTGGCTAGCTCAGAAAACAAAAACGTTGTAGAAGAGCAAAAACCTCAAGAAGAAAAAGGAGTGAAAAACAAAGAAAAAGAGAGAAAGAAAAAAGGACAAAGGCAATAGAAGAAAGGACGAAGAAAATAGAGAGAAACGGGATGGAGAATTTTGAAAGCAAGATTTTTAGGGATAAAGTGGACTTAGGAAAGCTCCCCACTTAGGATTAAGAAGACTTTGAAATTATCATTTTGAAGATTCCAAAGACAGAAACACCAAATAGAAATCTTTCAGTGTTGAGCAAACTTCTCTCGTCCAACTCAAAGAAATTTTGAAGAGTAACCTTTTTTCTTCAGCAGACTGATTAAGCTCACCAATTGAGCTACAAAAGCCTCAAGAATGTACAAAACTGATTACTGAGCGCCTCAAAGTTTGCACAATCTGAAATATTGGAATCCACATGAGGCAAATGAATCATGTTAATAAGTGCATATTCTGGTTGAGAATGCTCTTAAAAATGTTAATGCCTTAAGCCTTTGGAATCTTGGAATATTGCTAAATCCAAGAAATAGGAAGGGAAGCTATTGCAGTTCAATTAAGCTTGCAAAATGATTTAGGGTATATGCCCCTACCAATCTAATTGGAGAAGTTTGGAGAAACCAGGGATATCAGGAAAAAACAGATCGTCTAGAAACCCTATTTCTAAGGATAACTCATGAAGAAACCAACATGAACAAGGCTGAATAAGACAATCCCAAATAATCAAACTTCTATGAGAAGAGGTAGAGGCTACCTAAAAACACAGCACTAGTACCCATTGGGATACCAATTAACTGCTTCACTTGACTGAGCAAATGAGAGGAACAAGTTATTTAACACAAAATCTAGCCAAGAAGATAAAGCTGCAGCATCTTTTACCTAGAAGCTATGGAGAGACTACATAAAACTAATCTGGTCCTTACTCTTCAATCAATCATAGTTGAAGTGAAGATCTAACCTCTGAACCCACAAAAATTCAAAACAAACAGGACTTCCCACATCCTATCAAGAACTTTATTTGTTACAACTTTCATTCTTACTTCCAAATTTGGTAGATTGATGTTGGCATGAAGAATTGAGAAATCAAAAGAGCTACATCCATAAATCTATGTCATAGGGTTTTTACAGAACTTCCAATCCACACAAAGATATGGAAGACCAGGGCCACACTTTGCTTTGAAGTTATTAGAGCATGGAAAGAATTAGAAGATTCAGAACTTCAGATTTATTCATGTAGGTAATAAAAAATAAAACTACTAGAATCATAGGTAATAAAAAATAAAACTACTAGAATCATAGGTAATAAAAAAGAAGACTACTAGAATTGTAGGTAATAAAAAAAAAGACTATTAGAATCTTTTTAAGTCCTTTAAGGTGTTTGGAATCAACACAAGAGAAAAGGAACCAGGGGACCATCATGGCCAAGGCACTAAGAGTCCATTGAATCTTCAACTTGGTAAAGGCAAGGACTTTTGATTTCCATTCACTCTAGATTTCACACACTCCTAGCATCTCCTCTTGCTTAGCAACAAATCTTTTAAGAACTTGATCAAAACCATTCAGAAAAAGACTTTCCAGACCTTTAACACCTCTAGGAAAATGTGAAACGAATTGGACCTTGAAAGAATGTCTAGGTCGCACAAAATGACATGATGAAAGCAAGGGTCAATCAGATATTTGGAAAATGGAACAATACAATCACTATTCAAAACCTTGTGGACTTCCAGGAGGCCTCAACCCATAAGCCACTTCTCTATAAATATAGAAAGCTGGACCTAAAGATTTCACATACTTTCCAAGGTACTAGCAGAGGAGACCAAAATCTTCCAAGCATCAAAGGAACACACTCATGATGGAAAGGAGGTTCAGAATAGAAGATAGAGCTATCTTGTCTATGTGAGAAGAAAGAGAGACTGAAATCATGGGGATCTCTACCCGAAACTGAGAGTTTTAGAGAGGTTGGTATTTGAGGAGGTTGAAAGTTTTACCCAAACTCCTGTTTTGCTAAAAACTCATGTAGTAAGGATCATGTTCCTGCACTAAAGCAATAAAGGGATGCTTCTTAATTATGCACCTACCTACTATTCTAGCCTTAGGAACACATGCATGCACTCATAACACATAGAGGTCATTACCACCTGAGAATGAATACTAATTAGTTTGTGCAGAAGAGGAAAAGGGTTGCACCAGATAAGGCATACCTTCCAGACACAGTGGCATCAAATGAGAAAGCTACAAGATGGAATCCTGGGTTCTCCTCATCTTTCTCCAGCCGCAAAGTTGCCTTCTTCAAGTTGACATCATTCTGGATTGTGTTGGCTTTCTGGTGCTCAGCAACTTCTGGGATTGTAGATGGTGAAGTAGAGCGAATCTGAGGAGGGACTGGACCTGCTGTTCTGTATCCCTGCGGTGGTGCATTCATGAAGTACTGCCCATTACTTGGATGGTAACCTTGCTGGAAATAATGTGCTGAAGTCATTGCTCCATTGTAATTAGGAGGATAGTAGTAAGGCATGTGGTAGCCACTGGTGGAATAGGGGCCTGGGGGTGGTGGATATGGGGCAGGTCCTGGAAGAGGAATCACATGTGCTCCTGGGTATCCTGTGGGTGGAGGAATGGTCCCAGGGGGCTGCTGTATGCCTGAATTGTGTTGTATTCGGCTATTACGCCTGCTGCTTTGTCCACCCCCCATCTTTCTTTCCTTCTCTCCAAGCCCTCTCTCTCTTTCTCTCTCTCTCTCTCTCTCTCTCTCTCCACTACTACACAACACTGTGGTAGAGGTTTGGAAATTGGGGAATTTAGAAAAAATTCCTGCCAACTTCTTTAGTGTCTATGTACTTCCCTGCCCAGATGTTTCAACAGAAAACTCTCTTTTAGGTTTCAAAGACAGCAGCTGATGCTTGCAAAACACGTTGTCAGAGTTTGGAGAATTGAGGCAGCTTTTTCCCTACTCTGCCTCTCAAACAAGATGGACATATCCATGATGTGGAACACTGGGACACGTGAAACCCTAACCTCATTAACAACATGAAACCTTTGGAAACTTGCCAGCTGATGCTGCCTTGTTTGCTGTACAGATCTGAAAACTCGACAACCGCTTTTTTTTTATCTGCGTGGATCAACAGACAACAAAATCCACAGACAAGACAGGAACAGACAGCGCAATTCTTAATCCACAACACAAAAACCTAAACGCCCATTACCTACTCCTTCTTCGTTCCTTCCTGCACACCTAATCTGTGAATTCGGACTTTCTCAGCAGCACCATCACCACCTCCGCAATCTCCGAGCCGCCCGAAGGAATCGACATGTAGAATCATGATTGATTGCTCCAGAGATCACCATGATTTTGTCCCTTGCGATCAAAATCTCGCTTCACTCTCTTCCTGATTCATTGATCCCAGATCCTACAAACGGTTTCGCTCGATGATTGCTCCAGACACAACACGACAAAAGAAACATACCTTGCAATAATACTTCTTCTTCTTCTTCTTCTTCTTCTTTCCCCACTACGCGCTTCCAAATGGATCCACACCCCCAAACCCTAATCCCAGAGCGGTCCAGACACAACAAGATCTCCAAGCGTTGGGAGGAAGGGCCCCCTAAAAGACAACACGAGTGTATCGCTCAGCGGTGCTCAGTATGTGACTCTGCAAAAAATATTTCTCCCATTAAAGTTTAGTTACACTTGCTTTTTTCCAACCCCACCCATAAAACTAAAATTGGGATTGCAAATAGGTGGGAGACTACTAATACCAACCCACCTCGACCAATCGAGCTATGTAGCCAATCAACAGCACGTGTCAGGCTCTGCTGTGCTTTTTGCCGGCCTCAGCAAACTGTGCAAGGATGCTTTCTACTTTCCTTCCAATCAACAACAGGTGTCAGTCGGGCTTTGCCGTGCCTTTTACTGGCTTCGGCACTCCGTGCAAGAAGGCTTTTTGACTTTCCTTCGTGTGATTCTAAATTCTTGTTTTGTTTGAATTGTTTCATTTGTGTACATTAAAACTAGTTGAAGATTGACCTTGCATTATTAGTTAATATTAATATTTTAATTTACTTTTTGTATTGGTAATTGATATTAAAGTTATTTGCAAAGTCAGGAAAACAGGTTGAAGAGCAAAACTTTGGGTTTCTTGAAACAAAGGACTGCCGTCAAACTACAAGATGAGATTTGACCAAATGAAGATATTAGAGCTGCAAACTCTCCTCAACCTGAGATGATTTGAGTTTCTTTTTGTCTCATGTGTTTTGAGGGCATTTACATGTCTACACAAGGGTACTTATGGGATAGCTAAAGGGGTTATAACAAGGAGGATTTAAGGGTACTTATGGGATAGCTAAAGGGGTTATAACAATGAGGATTTAAGGGACTTAAGAAGATTTAGCTAAGGATTTTTTTTAATTAAGGGATAACTAGGGATTATTTAAAGACTTGCTTAGGGATTATCTAAGGAGACATATTAGAAATTATATAGGTTATGAGATACCTAAGGACTACTTAAAAGACTATCTAGGGTCTACCTAAGAAATCCAAGGAGACACTTAAAAATTTACCTATGTCAAATAGAACCTACTTAGGGAGCTACCTAAAGATATCAAAAGCCTATATAGGGGATTATGTACGGCTTACTTAGATGTTACTAGCAAGACACCTAGGGGCCTACCTAGGTTATGGCATACCTAAAAACTATTTGGGAGACTACCTAGAACTTACATAGGGAATCTTACCTAGAGATACACTTAAGGGCTTACTTAGGTTATGGGATACTTAAATGCTATTTAAGAGGTTACAAATAATTTAGTTTTGAAGTTGGCTAGGGATTTCTTAAGTTAGTGACACCTAAGAGTTATCAAGGGTTATCTAAGGTTAATTCATAATGAAAAGAATATTACAACTCGCATGGGGGGCTACTTTAAAATTAATTCATAACCCATGTGTACACCATATCTAATTCCTGACCTAGTCTTTAGGTATCCTCTAACTTAAGAAATTCATAAATAGGCTTTACATAATCCGTAAATAATCCCTAACTATCCCCTAACCAAGGTAAACCTTTAGATAATACTTAAGTATTATCCTAAATAACCATCTATGCAATCCCTAAATAATCTTTTATGTAACTTCATAAATAATTATTTTAAATACATTAACTTAATAAATCCTTGGGTAGTTTCTTAAATAGCCTTTTAGGTAACCCTTAAATAACCCCAAAAATCCCTAGGTCACTTTAAATAGTCCTAGATAGCCCTTAAATAATTCTATAGATAATCCCTAAATAGCCCATGGGTGGGTAGGTAGGTAAGTGGCCTATGGGCAAATAAGTAAGTAAACCATGGGTAGGTAGCTAGCCCATAAGTAATTAAATAGGTAGACCTACCCCATTTAACCACCTATAATTGGGTAACCCCTAATCTATGGCCATGTGTGGTTAGAAAAATGACCATGGAAATCACTTTTGTAGACTTTATCTTGTGTTTTGGAGTGGTCCTTATGTAAAAGAAGGGGTCCAAAAACAACCATACATGTAGACATAAAATCTTGAAATGACTCTTACTATGCTACAAATGAGAATACAAAGAAACTCATTGCAGTAACCTGAAATTTCATATCCATCATCAACATTAAAAGTAACAACATTCAAATGTTTTGCAACAACTACAAGATAAAAAGCTAATCAACAAAATTGTTTATAGCACTTTCTACTACTACTATCATGCATCACATATTTGCACATCATATCATGGTCATTAGAGTTTTAGCTTGAAATCAGAACCCTCAATGTCCATTCAAACCATTTGAAATGTTAATATCCCCACCCATGATTATGTAGTGCAAACTATGTTTGGTTCATTCTAAAACATACTTACACCAATCCCATGTTCTGCATTTCTTATCATGTACAGCACATGACTTCAAGTTCAAGTTCAAACACTAGGTTTACATCAACCACTATAAGGATGAGTAGATCGTAGCAAAAACAAATGGGTGTATTAACAATCTACAAGATAACCCAAACCCAAACTTTTGCTCCCCTTCTAAGATACCTCTATTGGGTTTCTTGTGTTTCGTGGCCTACTAAATCTTTTGCAACATACCAATTACAACATAAACTAATGCAGATCTACAAGGCTTCTAATATGCATGCTCCCTTATAATTCGAACCACCTTGTTATGTCATCATGTTTTGATGCCATCCCTCATACCAAAGCACTATTACATACACCATTCTAAAACTACTAACAATTGGTGCAACAAAAGAAATTCAATAAATACTAATAATAACAACAAACTATTCTCTCTATTGCAATTATATCAAATAAATTTAGTTGTTAATCTCCTCTTACAACTGCCTTATATTCTTCATTTTTATGCCCAAATTTTGCAACTCCATCAATGTTATTCCAATCTCCACCATCTATATCTTAGTAGGGGTAAATTATGCATTATACATAAACAATAAACTTCATTACACCCCTTAACATGCATTCTTGAAATTGATGCAACAATGGCCAAAACAAAGAAATAGACAATAGACGTAAAGCTTTATGCTGTCATAACAAAAAGTTGACAACAACAAAACTAACAATCATATAATTTGTGTGTTCACACTAATTCATTTAGCTTCTTCTTATATTTAGGTCACACTTACTTTGCTACACTTTAATGATAGCTAAAAAAGGGAGAATGAAAAGAACAATCAAGATCAAAGTGACATTGAAATGTAGGATTACTTTATGGATAATTTTATTGTCTAATCTTAGAATTTCATATTTTTAAAGTTATAATGGAAATTGTATTGGCCAATTTATGATCTTACTTATATAACAAAGTGCATTGTTGAAAGGCATGGAGGTAGTTTTTTTTTGTAGGTCCCATCTCACTGTGCAAATGATCCACCTTTGAAAAAACAAGCTTGATTTCATTTCTAACTTTAAATTTATTAGAATTTGAAAATTAAATGAGCTTGTCACTCATGGACCTAACAACTATCACAAGAAAAATTGGAGATTTATGATGCAACCCATAATGATATGCCCAATGTCAAAAATTGAAATCTCAATGTGTCACAACCTTAACTTTGGGCATATGACCAACATTGGGGCGAAACAAAGAAAAAATAGTTTGGGAACAATCTAAGGCAAAAAGAAAGGCCTATAACATCAAGGGAGTGAAAAAGAAACACTCCTAGGACTCTTGAAATGAACTCACACTTTGAAGGTTGGGAGTTTTGAAATGTTCCAAGTCTTTGAGACAAACATGCAAAGGGTAAATCTTGTCCAAAGTAAGAGTGTTTTTATACCATTGGAAAGCTTTCAAATTGTAAATACCCAAAGTGAACTTGCCTTTCCATTTGGAGCTAAGAATTATGGCCAAAAAAAGGCCTAGGAATTAAATCAACGATTTAACTCCTATCCACAAAACTCAAGAAATAGGGGTCAAATGACCTTTGATGAGGGTTGTAACATGATGCTGGAAATTTCTTGAAAAGAGCTATGAAATAGTGTGGATGCACACCCAAAATAGGTTTTGAACGAAAGAAATGTGAAACTCCAAATATTAAAGTCAACAAATGTTTCAACTTTGCAACTCCCACTTGGAAGTCTTAAGAAAAAATGTTGTAAAATGGTTCAAATGTCTACAAAATGTCTTATAATTGTTTGAAATGTCTTAGAATGCATTAGAAATGTTTTTGGAATGCAAGACAATTGGTTATTGCATTTTAAGTTGTAACAATGTAGATATTTTCAAATAACTTGTTAAATGATAAAAGAACAAAACAATTGCAAGTGTAAGAAAAAAACACACACAAAATAATCTACAAGAAAAATCAAATAAATTTACATGGAATAATGCAAAAAACTCTCGAAGAAACATTAAATATTAAAATTCTACACTACCTACATCAAACAATGTATTGTTTAAAGGGTATTAACTAAGGGATTTTTCTTCCCCACCTTATTATCACCTATTTTTTAATATGCACATATTTAAGCCACCATAAATTTAATTATAATTTTTGGTTTGCATTAGATTTTGATATTTTACTTATTTACCTAGGTGATATTGACCACCTAGGTAACCTAGTTTAACCTACCAACTTAACTACCTAGCTTGGCTTTTTATCTACCTCACCTATTTAGCCTACCTAGGTAACCTCGATAGATAGTTAAGTAGGTTAGATATTATTAAATACTTTGGTATAAATTAAGAATATGTACATAATAGGCTAGGTATTTAACCATTGTTCAAAATTCACACATGTGCTTAGTTAGGCAACCCTTGCAGGTTTGGTAGGCTACCTATTAGCCTACAAATGATTTTAGTTAAAGTTATATGGTATGAAAGTTGAAAATGAAGGTCAATATGTATAAGAGAAAATATACCAAAATAATTGTGCCAAAATTAGCAAAAATCATCCATCATCCCATCCAATTGATGAACAAGGTCCACTAACATATTCAACTATTTTATTTAAAATAAGCCAAATCGTCATAAATGTGTGATGTGACCAAAGGGACATGCCACATCATATGGTGATAGCAACACAAAATCAAATGATTGATTATACAAAATCATAATACAATAACTCAAAATAACACCAAACCTACAATCGTAATTAGGATTTTGCATTTGGTTGGTCAATGTGGCTAGTTAATATGGAATTTCCAAAAATAAAAATTATAAAAATTATAAAAATTTAAAAACTTTTTGCTAATTGCAACTTGGTTGGTTTAGAAAATCCTTTTTCCTTCTTGTGTTTGGAATAAGAATTACATCAACTATTTGGATTGCACATAACTTAGGTTTGTTGTTTATTTCCAAATAATTGGCTTTAAGATTGATTTTTTTTTGTTTTGTTTAAAGTTCTATTTTTTTATTTTCAATATATGTATCATTGTTGGTTTAATACGGTTTTTTATAAAATTCATTAGAAGGTTCATGCTAGTAAAAATATCTACTTTGATGTTAGGTGTGGTTTTTGAATAGTGAAAATCACAAGTTTTTGGACATTAGTACGTATCAATAAGTGGTCACTATGAAGCCAACCTTGTGGTAGATTATGATTATTTATAGAACGCAACGGGTTAAAAATTCATGATTATGAAAAAAGTTTGTAATGATTGATTTATTAATTTTTGGTCATGATATATTATAATATTATGTACAAGTTTGAATAATTATTGCGCATGATTATGTTATTTTTGAAAACATTGCAAGTCCTTTAAAAATTGAAGAAAACAACGAAAACATTAGTTATAATGTTTTATGAATTTTTTTGAATATTTTATATTCATTCCAAATTATTCCACATGTTTCCATAATATATTAGAAACATTGTTATGTAAACATAATACAAACCTATAATAATAATACAATTTTCAACACTAAAATGTGAAAAACAAAGCATTGATTACACTTATGTCTTATATTTAAACAATTGCACTCACCAATGCTAGAAGAAATGTTCATTAAAACTTAAAACCCATGTTAAAGCCTTGTTACTTATTTACTAATATATTTTAAAAGCCTTGTGAGGAGAAGTTAGGTATGACACAAAAAATACAAACCCTAACCACGACTAATAAGATTTTGAGGGGCCTTGTGAAAATGCATGCATGTGCCATTAAGACTTTACTTTTTCCTTTCAACCAAATTTCATATAGCTATTAAGTGACACCATCTTCTTTTTAGCAATGAAAAAATTCTTTTGCTACAAAAATGTTTATTTGATTGTTGTGTAATGTTATAGCGTTAAATGATTATCTTTTTTATTTATAGGTTTCCATCATTTTTTGGATACATCTAAGAACTTGAAACAATAATTAGTTTTAACTTGGAAAACATAAACCATATGAAGGTTAATATCACTTATGAATGTGATAGTATCCCCTAATAAGCTATTAAAAAACACATAATTTTTTTAATTGTTCAAAAATTATAAACAACATGACATGCATTTCCAAAGAAACAATTGGTAGAAGTTGATATAGATTTGAATGCAATAAAGCTAAGATTTTAAAGTTGCAAATTTATTGGTAAAAATCTTTTCCTTTCTTGTTTCGTGATTTGTTATTGAAGATGGACTAAAAATTTATAACAAGTTTAATGCCACAATTTTGGACATTAAGGTCCAAACGACATATAATGAGCCAATGTGTTTACTTTCCATTTAGGACTATTGTCTTTTTTTAAGTCCTTTTTCCCAAAAAGCATGTTTTCTTCAAGAGGAATTTTCGAATGAAATGTTCGGAAATTTTTTATATATTCTATTTATAGTTGCCCCAATATGTCATATGTTTTTTTACAATCAAATTTGGAGATTTTTTTTTTTAACTACACAAATTTTGCTAAATTTTGTGTTTCATCTTGAAAATTTGTCATAATTTCAAATCGTACCAAAACATGTTAACATTTTCAAGTTTAATTTTTTATGTTATAAACTACAAGTTTTCTTTAAACAACATATACATTGTATCACATTTACATGTCAAAAAGGATTCATGAACTTTTTTTTAAACCTTAATTTTTGATAAACACAAAATTTTAAAAATGAAAATTTTAGTGTTTTTGAGATATGTCTAATAATACCCTAATATTATAAAAAAATTAAGGATGAAATAAATTGTATTATGAAAATTAAGGGGCCCTTTATGAAAATGGTGTTATTGAATGAAGTTGTTAAACATCTTTTATTCAAACCAAACTTTGATATTGGAATTTTGTTTCATTCATTTAGATTTTTCAATATCCATATTATTCAATAAGCACAATTTTTCATGATTCACATGTCATTAAAACAAATGTAATAAGAATTGGTAAAAAGTTGATTTTTTGACGTCAATTTTGGTTCAATTAAGCTCATCTAAACCCATTATGGTTTTTAGAAGTCATAGTTTCCTATGCCACAACATGATTTAATAAAAATCATGTAGTAGTTAAATCCAATTTTGCAATGTGTGCTTGAACCTTATACCACATTTGAATATACACCCCATAGGAAGAATATTTCAATCCTCAAGCTATTGTGATAATAAATCAACAAATTGTGATCAATAAACATTTTGAAAAATCACATATATAATAATGATATCATTATTTCTATCGGCAATATATTCTTTATGAATTCAAACACATATAAAAAATTTATAGTACTATTTGGAAAACCAAAATAATATCACCTTATGCCTAAAAAAAATGTGATTGACATAATGGTAAAATTGGTAATATTGACCTTTTAGAAAATTTCTCAAATTTAAATGGATCAAATGACTTTGGATTATCTTAATGTGGTTCATTGTTCCAAAATTCAATCATAAGGATTCACCAATATGCAAGGGCATGGTGAAAATGTCAAATTGAAAATATCAATGGGTACATTCAACATATAACACACCATAATTTATAATTAGTATTTATTTTAGATGGTTTTAGTGATAAACTAAATTAATGTTAAAAGTGTAAAATCTATTCACATGATAATGTTTTAAATATATTATTATAACATTTGAATAAATTTGAAATGAATGCAATGAATATAGAGTATCCAAAAGGATTTTTTTAATCAATCCTTTTGAATAAAATTTAAATATGACAACCAATGAAAGGAACGAGGCAATTGATTCCAATTTGTTACATTAACTTGTTAGGATCTTTTTGGGACTACATATAGTGCTTCAACATGCATTACCAACTCCCATGACTTTGTTTTTAGCCTAGTTGCATATTTCAAAATGTTTCAAACTTGTAATTAATATAGTTTCTCAAATATTTCACATCCAAAGGATTTTTTCTTTGCCTTTCCACATGGGTAAACACTATTTTTTATTTATCTTTTGACTCCAACAATGGCAATTGGATTCCATAGTCCAATTACACATTCAACATGGAGTGAAGGTGAAAAGTTGAACACTCTAAAGAATTGGGTCATCAAAGAACCCCAAAAGTTGGACAATCCAAAGACTTGGGACAATTGATGAATGTGAAATAGTTGGACAATGTATTATAAACTTGGGAAAAAGTTGGGCAATGTTTAGAATTCAATGGACAAAAAAAAATTAAAATTGGACAATTTGAAGAGTTAAACAATGCATGCACTCATGAAAGTTGAATAATTAATGAAAAAGTGGATCATGAAAATGGAACTAATGCGAATAAATTAGTTCCTAAAAATTTCCATTTCCATTTCCATGTATTATCCACTTTGTTAGATGCCAAATTTGGGAATAGAATAACATCTTAAAAAGTTAACCATCATAGTACCCAAAATATTTAGAAATTTATTGGCCCAAATGTCAAAATTTGGGGAAATTCAAAATATCCATTGCTAAATGTTTTGGAAACCTAATGGGACCATTACGGACCACCACTTTGCTCAACAAACAATTGTAACTCATAAGCTTTTGAAGCCAAAGCAAAAAACAAGTGGTAGTTTACCACAACACCTTTTCTTCTTATGTATGGCTTCTCTTCTCCTTCCCTTTCGAGGAAATTTGTTTTTGAACTACATTCCCTACTTGAGGAAATAAATAATAAAAATGAGCATGACATCGGGACATGAAGGTGTGTGGGGATCATAGTGTATATTACTTATGTTGAGTTTTAAATCTTACAACAATTTTTTGTGATCCTAATCAAGAATAATCTTTTATTGGTGGTGTGTAGATTGGAGAGTTGAAAGGGACAACAATGCTTTGGCATGACCTTTTCATTAATGATGTATCATATGTTAAAATTGCATTCAACCTTGGCACAATGAAAGCCAAATTACTTCCTTTCATCCCTCTCTTTTGGTATTTCCCCTCATTTCATGGCTATCCTTTATTTGTGCATGTCTTGATGTTTTTTTATTCCATGTGTGTTTTTGACCTTGAGGGGGATATGTTTGGGTTGAAAAAAAAAAAACCATTTCTTTTGAAACATGGAATTGTGAACCTATTGATGTAGCCAATCATTTTTGGAGATGGGTACAAAGAAGATGAATTTGGTGTAGCCAAACCAACTTATTGGAAGGGCATTTTTGTCCACCCTTCCACATCACCTTTTAGGGGGAAGATTGAACCATTTAGTCATATCATAATTGAAGGCAAGGTGATGGCTTTTCAGATTCAATAATTTCTTTATATTGAATATGGGATAATGAGCAGTGTCACAAAGTATAATGGTAGTTGTTGTAGAAATAACCTATGGAGGAGCACAATATCCTTTTTTGTTTGAGTTGGGTGGGTAGGAGTGAGTTTTATTTTGATTGAACTATGGGTACTTGACATTTACTTGGAGTACTTACAAGATTTTGAAAAAAAGATAAATGAAGATTAACATGTTGTTATAGAGTCCTTGGAAGCCATTTGGATTGCTTTGCTTGCACATAAGGATGCCATTGTGAATTTGACAACATATGATCGTACACTAACCCATGTAAAATTTCACATGGAAACTTTGCTCAATACATTGCCTCCACATTGGTGATGTAGATTCATATCAGTTGCCAAATGCAATGGGTTATACTAGGTATTTTTTTTCACACTATCAATCAAACTATTGAATTTATACATTAAACAATTATTTTCTTCTTATATTTGAACACCCAACTATGCCACAAAAAATTGTATGAAATGTTTTTGCTTAAGAATTTTCAATAATGGTCCATTTGATTACATGCTTATGACAATGATAAATATTTGTGAAGTTCATACCTATAATTGCATGTGACGTATTTTGTGTCTATGTGCATGAAAGTTGATGTGGTGTTGATTTGTGTGTGTACAACATGTTATGTTATATCATGGCTATGATTCATGAAGAGAGGCAATGCAAATGTGATCAAAATAATTTCAACCAAGTTGGATAGTTTAATATTTGATTCATGTCAAATTTAGTCTATTAAAGTTTTGCAATACTTTTACACCTATATATATTACACATGTTTAAAGTTTACAATCTATGATGTGGGATTGTGGATGAGTGCAATGTGAAAGATTTTCATATGTTTATAAATGTTTTGGAGACTACAAGGGAGAAAGTGTGATAGTGGTTGTTGCATTAGTAGATGACATTGTTGCAACTAATAAGGAAAGGCATGGACTTTTACAAGTGAAAAAAATTCTATAAAGAAAGTTGTCCCACTTAGTATGATAGTCTATGTTCAAGAGTTAGCAAATTAGGGATGACCAATCTATTTTCCGTGCACACAAGTGGTTATATGTGTTATTTAATTAATATATATATATATATTTAAAATGCATCATATATGCATTCCTTTTTACATCCTTTTATAAAACTAAAAATTGATGGTGGTTTGATTTCAATTTTTTCATTTTTTATTGAATTATTTTTTGCAAAAATCTCATGGCATTAGAACTAGCCCAATTTATATGAATGGGAAATGCTTGTTGGGTGGTGGAATGTTTATGTTTACAATTTTTCAATACTACGCAAACGCTATTACAACAAGCAATAACTCCCTGGGTTGTAACTTTTTTATTGAAGTTGAATTATATTTTCTAACTTGTGAGAGTTAATGATATTTAAGTGAAACACATCTATTATTACCATGGGTGTTTTTTTTTTAAGGATCTTTGTTCATGAGAAGTTAGGATTAACATTAGATATTAGCAATGAAGACAAGCAAGTAAGAGACATAAACTTTTATGTACATAAAACTATGTAAGCTTGTTGACATCATGATTTTTATTCATGGTGTAATAGATTTATTATTTCCAAAAAATTATGGATTACTAATGCTTTTGTTTCCTAGGATAGTCTATAGGTCTAGCCAACACTAGCAACAACTATAGTTAGGACAATTTATGGCCAACATTGGCTAGAGCGCACTTGCCATGGTATGATCACAAAGCCATGAAACTTTTACCTATATGAATATTTTTCATTTTCTAGCTAACTTTTTTAGTCCTCTTGTACTACCAACATGTGTATAACTTGAAGTTGTAATTGATGTTTGACTACATTTGTTTGTTACGAACATTCTTCCATTATTGTCAATGTTGTTTCTATTGGATTTACTTCAATCTTTATTTCATTATGTTCTTCAATGTCTAGTGTGACATTGAATAAGCAAGTGATTCCATTTGCTTCCATTGTAGTTCAAGTTGAATTTCACTTTTGAATGCCCGAGTAATTCTTGTCTTATCCCACCTTTTCATAATGGTTTCCTCCATACCTTACATTTGCTTCCGTGCACTATGTAACCACTCACAAAGGTGAGGCTTTAGGTTATTCATTTTGAAATCAATCTATGGATTTTGGTTGTTTTCAATTTGTTGTTTGATGGTTGTATTAATCCAAGAGTTGAATTGTACTTTGAATGCAAAATTTTGTAATTAATTGGAATAAGTATCACCAAGATATTTGGGTGTGTTTTTTTCATCCAATCCAAAATATCACAACCTTTATGCACAAATTACCAATCCAGTAACCACACCATCTTTTAACTTTCTTGTGATTCTAAGTGGCAAATTTGAAATGTGTAGGTATGGCAACAAGATCTTATGGATGAATTGTTTTATTGTTTCCAATGTTGACTAATGGTTTTCATTGAAGGTAAGGTCCCAACTTGAACTCATGCATTTGTCTTTTCCTTCATTAGATGGTGGTAAACAACGATGAATAATACTTATGAACATAATCTAAAGGGGAAATAATAAACCATTTGCAATTGAAAATACAACCAACCCTTAAAACTTGAACGTGCATTGATATTTTACTCTCCCAAGTCTTTTATATTGTTATTGGGATGAGATGAATACTTATTTGGTCATTATTAACAACTAGGGGCTAGAATAATGTTATAAACCTTCATTAGGTAAACTACTTGAGAAGCCATGTTACATCTTTGTTCATGCCAGTTAGGTGGTAGTTTATTTGCTATTGTTGTGGTTGTTCTGAAAGACCAATTAGGTGGTAGTTTACTTGTTGCTATTGTGGCCATTTTGAAAAACCAATTCATGTATTGTTTCATGAATTGATGTGTCCATTTTCTTGTGATTATAAACCTTCTATGGCTTTCTTGCAAGATTTCAAATGCTGCAATGTCGCAACCCTAGCCTTGGCTCAAGGCCAAGGCAAATGGGTTACAAGGTGCGGGCCTAATAGTAGACCCGGGAGTCACATCGCATGCTCCCGGGAGTGCAACCGTGAGAGAGAAAAACTCTA
>Ga0116227_10003445_pt1 | contig 35141 bp, 17 predicted proteins | sample S1TSphgellanicum_FD_89693 | JGI IMG/M metagenome (GOLD analysis project Ga0116227, IMG submission 89693) | Host-associated microbial communities from peat moss isolated from Minnesota, USA - S1T2_Fb - Sphagnum magellanicum MG | ecosystem: Host-associated > Plants > Peat moss > Unclassified...
GAAAGTTATATTAAATGGAAAAAAAAATTATAATTTTGGAAAAAAGATGTAAGGGGGGAGAAAGAGGGGGGAAAAATTAAAAAGGTATGAAACCGAAAATTACAAAAAGGCCCCCCCCCCCCCCCCCCCCCCGCATCATCATCATGTCACTTTTGCCAGCCCTTGTAACCTCCCTTCCCCTCCCTTGTGGAACTCCCCTTCTGTTCCCCGTTCCACCCCCCAACCATAACCTTAAACCCCTCATAGGTGCCACATCACCACCCTATACAAGTTATGTCCCTTTATTATCGATTTTGGTGTAACCCACCATCACCATCCCCCATCCCCATGTGATTTTTTTTCCATGCTTGCCCATCCGCCATGCCTGCTTTCTTGCCCACTAGCCATCACTACTGACCTTTTCACTTTCGGGCATTAATGTCGTCCTCTGTCGCACACATGTTTTGTGCTTTGTTTCACATAGTACCCACAACTTTATGTTGTTTTTCTACATTCCCATTGCCAGAGCCTTTCACAACCATTATCCTTCTTCTTGATCTCATCAATCAAAAATAATTGTTGCATGTGGTTTTACCACATGTGAAACACTTTCAACTATGTGCATTGCCTGATTTGGAGGGCATTCTCTTTACTTTAGTTGCAAAAACAATGAGTAAGATTGTTAGTCCTTAATGAGCTTGGTTGTAGAAATTGCAAACCTAAGATCGTTTTTCACATTCAAGTTCCAAAATTGCCAAACGTTTAATGTTTGATCCATCATGTGCTTACACCTGGAGATATTTCCTTCTTCTTCATACTTACCTTTGTTTGGTGTAAGCATGATTCATGTTCTGGACTTATGCCATCTCCCAAGGTGTTGTTATAGCCAGACCACCTTCTTGATCGTATGTTTTCCACATTTCTCTCATGTGGCAGTACTAAATCGTTTTCCATTATACTCAGCTTTTATTCTAGATTAGGTCCTTACAATTGAAGAAGTATGCAACATCATTCTGCACTAGCTGTGTAACATATTTTTTTGTTGTTTCATTTCAAGGTCTTTTTGTTGACCAATCTTGTGACATGGCATGTTTGTGGAACCATAGAAGTGCGTTCAAGCCATGTAACTTGACCATAACCTTGTAAAAGATCCCCCCTTTCATTGTACCTCAAATCAACATGTAACATGATTGTTCTTGTTGTAACATGTCCCATTTACTTACTTTGTAATAATGATAATCTCAATTTCATGTGACAACTAACCAAAGGTATTTATGTTGCCCTTGCAAAATTAGTTGAACCAGTTTACAAGTAACCTACAAGACATTATAACAAGGTACTCATTCCATGTAGCATTATGCTTCCCCTATAACATGCTTACAAACTATTTAAATACCTCTTTGTGTCAACCTTATCCTACTTGTAACATTTGTCTTGCATAATGAAATTTCCTTTCATGTCAATCATGTTGTTGTTCATTTGCATGCCTTTTTAAAAGATCCCCTCTTGCATTGTATTTCAGTTATATATATGACACGCAACATGATTGCTCTTGTTGTAACCAATTGCACTTACTTTGTAATGGTAATCTCAACTTCGTTTGGCATCTAACTTTGCATTACATAATGAAATCTCCTTTCATGTCAATATCATTGTTGTTCATTTGCATGCCCTTTTAAAAGATCCCCTCTTGCATTGTATTTCAATTAAATATATGACACGTAACATGATTACTCTTGTTGTAACCAATCCCACTTACTTTGTAATGGTAATCTCAATTTCATTTGACATCTAACAAAAGGTATTTGTGTTGCTTTTGCAGAATCAATTGAACCAGATTACAAGTAACCTATAAGACATTGTAACAAAGTACTGATTTTGTGTAGCATTATGCCTCCTTTATAACATGCTTACAAATTGTTTAAATGCCTCTTTGTGTCAACCCTATCCTAGCTACATGTGTGTTGCAAAATGAAATTTCCTCCCACATGTCAATCCCAAATTGTTGTTCATTTCCCTTTTAAAATGTTCCCTCTTGCATTGTACCTCGGGAATAATATTTGTGCTTGCTGAGTGTTGGGGAAGCCGATCCTTGTTCTAGAGGTTGATTCAAAGATCTTTCATGAAGTTCTCAAGCCACTTTTGGATGTAGAATTAGGCGGGAATATTGTCAAGCTTGGCTTTAACCTTAATGAGGATTTTGCCATCTAGAATAAAGCCATAATTAATTTCAATTGTGAGTAAGTTTGGTCACACCCATCTAGTTATGCAAATTAAATTTTTCAATGTTTTCAGCTCTTTTTAATTTGTTTTGTTTTCTTCTATAGAGAGGCTAGTGGATCGATAAAACAACATGTGCCATTATTTGCTCATCCTAATTTCCTTCATAGTCCCCTTCATAGTTTTATCTTGTCATCATATGCCAAGGCATCTACAATTGCGTCAGTGAACTTATGCTCCATCTCACCATCTCTAAAACCTAGGACCCATTACCATCTTGGTGTTGAGATGTTCATTAATGATGAAACAAGAGAAGATAATGTTTAGGATGTTTATTGGCCCTTTTTTCCTTTGATTATAATTCGTTTGTACTTAATTGAGACACAACTTTTTCATTCTGGAACGATAGCTCTTTGAGACCTTATGCATGAGTTCTTCATAATGATGTTTCTATTGTGCATCTTACACATCTTGCTTCAATAGGTTTTCTGCTTGGTAGGTGTAGAGTTTTTTATCCAACAACACTTCAGTTAGTATACTTTCCAAGCTATTCCATTTGGAAACAAGGCAAAATGATGCAAGGAAAAATATATTTGATAAAATTTTAACAATTTTTTTGCAACAACGTAAACCTAAAAAATTCTCAAATCTATCTTTCTTTTACAACAAGTTTAGAACTACCATGAAACTATCTATGATTATTACCAAAACACTATAAAGTTTAGTGCACCACATTCCTTTAATACATTGTTTGTCTCTCATTGAATTCTATAATATCGCTCTCTATAATGATTAACATTTCATCCTCGAGGAGAACGCTCTGGAGCAAATTAAGTGATCAATGTCCGACTTCAAGGACTTCATCATTTTTGTTTTCTATCCCATGTTGTAGCTATTACTATTGTGCATTTAGATAACCGCTTTCATTAAACTATTCCTCTAAGCTTTTTTTGGCATTCAATTTCCCATTTCATAATATTTTATTTTGTGAATAATGATCTTCCCTATTACTTCATAATCCATAATCCTCATTGTAATATGAGCTTTGATGAGGAGTGAAGTACTCCTTTGATTCCTCCTCGTCTAATGCTTCAACCTATAAGTTCATTTTATCAACAACATGATTTTTTATTCTCCAGATTCTTGCATTATGTGATATACTCCATCCCTTCCTTTTCTATTTTTGCACAAATATTCATACATGGAAATCAATCCTTTCAGAATTAAAATTGAAATATATATCCTCTGACAAAGACAACATAAGAACTCGTTATGCAATAATTCATTGCTTGATACACATCTTGAAAGTTTTTTTTATGTTCTATTGTTCCATCCTTCATATTTTATCTCTTTTGATCTATTGTTTTGAAGCTCCCATAATATTACTGCAAGGTCTATCCCAACAATCTCCATAGTTCTCCTAATTTAGCTTGTGGAATGTTTCGTCACTCTTCATGTTTTCATGGTTTAAAATGGTCGTCCCATTCAATTTGATTATCTTCTACGACAATTTATTATATAGGTTTGGTTGATGTCTAGTGATTCAAATTCAATGCAGGAATTCACTCAACTTTTTGTGTTGTTTAGAAGTATGTTTGTCATTAAATATTTTGTTTATATTCTTTGTCATTTGTCAAACTAGCTCATGCTCCCAAGCCCTTTTTTTATTTTCATGCAATGCTTTGTTGTACCTTGTACATGACACTCAATTATTTTAAATCTTTTTTTATTATAGAGGTAATGAAATGAAAAAATTTGGGATATCACTTTTGCCAAATAGTTCAAAATGTGACACCAGCTTTGAAACCAATTGTATTGTCTAACTAAAGTAACTTGTGAAATTTTAAAGTTGCTTTCTCCCCATATGCTCTATTCAAAGATAGTAAACATATTATCTCAAAAAATGCATATCGGTTCAAAAAACATTTTCTTCGTACATAATATAACTTTAGTGCATCAAAGCCTCAAATAACCTTTGTCTACAAGGTCTTGTTAAGTTCTCTTGACAACCTTTGCAGATGTTGCCAATTTTAAATGCGTCACCACACTCTTTTCATGATATATTGAATTGAGTTAGGTTCCATTGGTGGGTCATTTAGTTCGTTGGAACCTATTGCAGATTGTGGTGTAGTTGTCGGGGTGGAGTCTTCCATATTTGTTGTCTCCTCTTTTGAGTCTACCACTACATCTTCTGAATATGGTGGGGAACTCTCCTCTTTAATATCTCTTTTAGTAATAGAACTAGCCGATACAAGAACATCCAACTCTTTGATGTAAGCAAGTACTGGTGTTTCGTATCCATCATCTTCCAACATTAGAAATGTTCTTTGGCCACTTTTGTAGCAAGATTGATTCGTTTATTCTCCTATTAGTTTGAAATCTAAGCAGGTAGTCACACTTCTTGTGAAATGGTGTCCATAATTGTGATTCGTCAAATGTGTTGGCCATGAATTATCCCCAAGAGGTTATCATAAGTTGTTCAAAAACTCCAAGCAAAACATTTTTATCATTGTCTTGTATATCTTGTAATCCTGCAAGTGGTAAAAGATGCCAAGTACCCAACCTCAGCCTAGAACTCCGCATCTATACTCTTAATCTCTCTTATTTCTACTAATGGGTAATAGTCCAAATCTTTTGGTGTTCGACAAGAGTGCTTGGGGTATGGATATCTTGACATTATGCAAATGAACAATTTAACTAAGAATTTGTTTTCTATGTTTACTACTTGGAAGCTCAACAAAAGACATTAAACTCTACTCGTGCAATGTTATAGAGTTCTAAACATCTCCCAAAGGCGATATTTTTATAGGGTCGCTTGTTAATTATTTCATTCAATGATATTTTCAAAATTGTTTAACATTCTTTAGATCGTTTAGATAGGACTGACTGCACTAAAACGTTAAAATTGGTTGAACAACTATTTTTTTTACTCATGTCATTCATGGTGTGTTTAACATGTAATTGTGATCACCTCATTGGCCTTTGGGCCTAATGTGGTTTCGTGCCTTTTTTTTGTTTGCATTTTTGTATACATGCCATGTGTTCAATTCATACCCTCTGGCAAGTATTATTACTATACTTCATTGCATTCCTACAATGTCCCTCATTTCAAGTATGAAACATTCAAAACATTTTTCAATTTTCGATTGATATTTGGATGTACAAAGGATTTTAAAATATATAATGATTATAATCAAACAATCGTGTGGACAATATAAACAAGTTTATATCTTAACTGATGTTTATTTTAATAATTGGATTAGAGATTACACATATTGGATGTATTTAATTTGGTGCATTTTTCACTCTGTGAAAACCACGTAGTTAGATTGATTGCCTAGTAAATTTCCTTGTGAACATCACCCATACTTGTCCATTGTTTTCGTTGCAAGTTACTCAGAAACATTGTCAAATACATTTTCATCATTGTCCCATATATATTATAATATTGCAATCGATTAAAGTATCCCCATTATTCACTACCTACATCTCTACATTTATAGTCTTAAGATCTCCTCTTTCTACCATTGGGAACATATCCAAATATGGTGGTGTTATTGAAAATGTTTGGTGGCTTCTTCAAGTTCATCGCTCTAAGTTTCAACATTAGTTCATTTGATTTTTTCAATAATCAATTTTAGTGTTTAACTTCAGCCAATATTCATTTTAACATTTGCATTATTCCACAATTTGTTGCAAGCAATTGTATTTTTCTTCTTCCTTTAGTTGTTGATCCGTCGTTTCTTTCAACTATCATACATGTCTAGTGGTTTCAGGGCTAGCCCAATCATTCGACAATTCACCAGTGGTTTTAAAACTTTGTTCTTTAAATCTTATGGCAACCATGCTTGTTTGCCTAGAGTTGCAGAAAGTTGTCTTCTAGATTTCAAGAAATTTATTGATATTAAGTTTCTAAGGGTTACTAAATCCTTTGTTGACAAATCATTGAATAAACTCGTGAAAAAATGTTTTAGAATGGGTTTTTTCAAACTTGCGTGCTCTTTAAAAAAATCCATCGCATGTGTAAACATTGTCTAATGGTAATCTTCCATATCCTCTTTTGGAATGTTTACAATTTGTTTCAATATTACAAGACTTTCTTTGTCTATCTTCGCATTCGCCCATTGCTAGTCCGCCCATTCATCTATTTTGTCTATATTTTTTTCCATTTTTTTCCCCATGTTTTAATTTTTAGCAAATGCTAGAGGGGGAGTAACCAACTATCATCTTTTTGACATTCCCAAGGTTTTGTTGTCATCTCACATATTCTCTCAAGTATGCTTGAAATTAATGTATTTCAATCATTGATTCCAATGTATTTGATGTGAAAATTGGTGAGAACTTTCCTCTGGCCATTGTAAAAGAGAGGCTTGTTGTATAGATCAAGAAAATTAATAATATTAAAAAAAAAGGATTTGATTCTACAAGTAACAAGGATTGTGTTAGATGTTAAAGGTTGAGAGAATGAACAAAAAAATTAAAATATACATGTTCACTGATGTACATTATTTAAAGTGTCATGGGTTGTTTCATATTATCTTTGTCCCTAATAAAAACACGTCATTTGGTGGTGAACAATCAATGTTCGAATTAACACATATCTCTTGGTGGGTCTATTGGATTTAATTGAACATTTTGCATGGTTTAAATGTTGCATAGTTTGAAGATATTTCATACTAAAAAAATATGAAACATGGCTCTAAATTGTGGCTTCAACATTTCATTTGTGGATTTGTGTTGAAAGAAACCAACATAAATTGTTTCGACCTTGTTTTTTTGTCCAAATTTTTGAAAAAATAACATTTGTTAGCAACATTCATAATAAAGTTCACTTCCATTTTTATCCATTTTTTTCATCCATAAAATCATTCATCCATGGACATGTGGCAAAATATTCCTCCACATCAACAAAGATTTTATCCTACGTGTCAATGAATATTCTCCTAGTATTATGTCCACATCAACAAAATATTCTAATAAAGATTTGCTCGTGCTCACTTGTTCATGCTTGTGCTTGCAGGTTCATGAACTAGCATCCCTACACACTAAATGTCACATGTTACATAAAATACAGTGTTAATAGTGGCTCAAAAGTTATAATGGCATTTGACCCACAAAACTTGTAGCATGCTACATGAGAAACTACAAACACATATTGTAAGTTATTACAATGTCAGCAATTACAAATTAGAAAGTGACATCCTTACAAAAAAACATGTTATGTATGCCATGAGAGATGTAAACCACAACAATACATGTTACAATGGACCTGTGTTAACAAGCCCATGCATCAACATTGAATTTTAGGATATTCATCTTTATTACATGTTACTAGGGCTATCTATCCCTAAAGCAAAGAGAAATGCAATTATCTTCTTGTCATTTGTTCCAAATGTAGCATCAATAAACACACCACTTTCATGCCCATGACTAAACATCATTTCTTCCTGCCATTCAGTTTGTATGCCAGTTATGAAAGTCATGTTACAACCTTGCAAGGTTCCTTCAACTTCAACCTTGGACTCTTGGTAGAAGAAAACTTTGTCATTGTTTTTAAACACCCACATTCGAACATTCTTTGCATCATTTTCATGTTTCTTATAGGTTTCTTTTGCAAGATTTCCTACCAGGTTACGAATGTCTTCTTCACATAGAATTAAATCCCTTGATAGGTCTTTATTGTTCTCCATGATCTCCTTAACTTGAGATTTGTGCTTGTTCATAACTTGATATATAGAAAGGCCTAGCCATAGGTTTTCCAAAACAAAGGCTCTAGTCTCTTTTGATACATGGGCAAAGAATGTTGGCATGTAACCAAATTTCACATTACCATGGACAACAAGACCCAATTTGTTGATGTGTTCAAACGTGGCATAACAAACTTCAACAATTGTTGGGCAAAGATAAAACATTTTTATAATGAATGAACAACAACCTTTTTTGTGTGAATTCCCTCGTTTCTTCATGGAAGTTCGAGGACCCTTATGCCCTTGGTTAGTATTCTCATTGCTTTTATTCTTCCTCTTGGTTTTCATGGAACATGGCTTTAGAGGAATTTGTTGGTCCATATTCACAATGATACCTACAAAAGAATTCATTGCCATGGCACACATCGGTCAATCAATCATCTCCCTAAATTTGTAACCCTATGACATAATATAACATGTCAAATTAGTCTAACCACATGCATGCATAGTTCAATAAAATGTTAACATCTACATAATGCTTAAATATGTTTGCATTTTTTGATATGTTCAAAAAAATTATATGGCTATTTTATAAGAAGTGTATTGTTGAACACATAACTTCTAGGTGAATAAAGGTAGTGATGATCAATTAATGTTTTGACCTATAAGTGACATGTTATGGACAACTAAATATGAGTTCATTTACCACATACTTGTAGAATAACTATTCCATCCTGGATTTTTCAAATAATTGTTGACTTAGTTGTCTTTCTGGATGAATTTGCATTGAACATCCCCTTTGGTTTCTTCCCCAACTAGGAAATCAAAGACTCTATCCCATGGAATATATGCCACATAAACCTTATTCTAGATGCATGTTCCATCTAGTCCATGTTGTGGGGTTACACAATATTCATTCCACCAATAAATGTCTTTGTAGTTAAATGGACCTAACGGTGGTTGCTGCCCCATTATTGCTTCCAAAGTTTCCTTATGTTGATCCATGTACATGGTCCCATAATATGGCCTTTGTAATGTAACCGCTTTCTTCACTTGCAATTTTTTCCATATCATATCTTTCTTTTTGCCCCCTTCATTTTATAGCAATAATTCACATATTACATGAAATTGAAATTACCGTACCAAGGTAACTAGAATTAAAACTACAACACAATTAATCAATTATTACATCAAATAACTAATGATGTACAATGCAAGAGGGGTTCTTTAAATGACATGGAAATGAACAACAATGGGATTGACATGGGAGGTGATTTCATTTTGCAAGACACATGTTACATCTAAGATAGGGTTGACACAAAGAGGCATAAACATATTGTAGGCATGTTACAAGGGAAACCTAAGGTTTCATGGAATGAATACTTGGTTCAAATATCTTGCAAGTTACTTGAAATTGGTCCAACTGATCTATAGGGGCAACCCAAATACATTTTGTTAATTGTTATGACAAATTGAGATTAACATACTGAGGTAAGTGGTACTAGTTATGGCAGAAGCAATCAAGTTACTAGATTGCTCCATGGAATGAATACTTGGTTCATGCATCTTGTAGGTTACTTCAAATTTGGTCCAATTGATTTACAAGGGCCACCCAAATACATTTTGTTAGTTGTTATGACAAATTCAAATTAGCATACCAAGGTAGGTGGGACTAGTTATGAAAGAACTAATCAAGTTACCTGATTGCTCCATGGAATGAGTTCCTTGTTACAATGTCTTGTAGGTTACTTGTAAGTTGGTTCAACTAATTCTACAAGAGTAACACAAATACCTTTTGATAGATGTCACATGAAATTGAAATTACCATTACAAAGTAAATGGGACTGGTTACAACAAGAGCAATCATGTTACATGTCATATATCTAATTGAAATACAATGCCAGAGGGGATCTTTTAAAAGGGCATGCAAATGAACAACAACGAGATTGACATGAAAGGAGATTTCATTTTGCAAGACAAATGTTACAACTAGGATAAGATTGACACAAAAAGGCATTTAAATAGTTTATAAGCATGTTACAAGGGAAACATAATGCTACATGGAATGAGTACCTTGTTACAATGTCTTGTAGGTTACTTGTAAGCCAATTCAACTGATTTTACAAGGGCAATAAAAATACCTTTGGTCAGTTGTCACATGAAATTGAAATTATCATTATTACAAGGTAACTAAGTGGGACAATTACAACAAGAGCAATCAGGTTACATGTTGATTTGAAGTACAATGAAAGGGGGGATCTTTTTCAAGGTTATGGTCAAGTTACACGACCCGAACACACTTCTATGGTTCCACCAACATGCCATGTTACAAGAATGATCAACAAAAAGACTTTGAAAGAAAACAACAACAAAAAAAAAAGTTATAATGGCTAGTGCAAAACAATGTTGCATACCTCTTCAATTGCAAGGACCTAGTCTAGAAAAGAGGCTGAGTATAATGGAATATGATTTAGTACTACTACATGAGAGAAATGTGGAAAAACATGATCAAGAAGGTGGTTTGACTATAACAATGCCTTGGGAGATGGCACAAGTCCAGAACATGAATCATGCTTGTAGCTAGACGGAGGTAAATATGAAGAAGGAAATATCTCTAGGTGTAAGCACATGATGCATCAAACATGAGATGCTTAGCAACTTTGGAACTTTAAGGTGAAAAAGGATCTTAGGTTTGCAATTTCTACAACCAAACTCACCGAGGACTAACAATTTTACTTGTTTTTGCAACTAATGTAGAGGGAATGCCTCCAAATCGGGCAATGCACATACTTGAAGGTGGATCGCATGTTGTAAAACCACTTGAAGCAATTGTTTCTAATTGATGAGATTGAAAAAGATAATGGTTGTGAAAGGCTCCAGCATTGTGTGTGTAGAGAAACAATGGAGAGTTGTGGGTACTGTGCATAATAGAGTGCAAAACATGTGTGACGGAGGATGACATTGATGCCCTAAAGTGGAAAGGTTGGCAATGACGACAGGTAGGTGAACGGGTGGGCGGGCATGGTGGATGGGCAAGCATGGAAAAAAAGTCGCATGGGAATGGGGGATGGTGATGGTGGGTTACACCAAAATAGGTAATAGAGGGCGTAACTTTTGTAGGGTGGTGATGTGGCACCTACGAGGGGTTGAAGGTTACGGTCAGGGGGTGGAACAGGGAACCGAAGGGGAGTTCTGCAAGGAAGGGGAGGTTACGCAGGTTGGCAAAATGCGACATCATGATGACTGAGGGGATAGTCTTTTTGTCGCCCGCATTCAAGACCCTTGGCCAGTTTAATCTTTTCCAAAGTTGGGTTGTAGGAGGTAGTACTTTAAGGTTCAGGGTCTAGAGTTTCTTTTTGCTCACTATCTTCATTCCTACCAACATTCTCCAGACGCTATCTTTCTTCCCAGCATCACTCTCCTTCCAGAAGCCTTCACAGCTAATCAATCCACATTAATTATGGGTCTAAGAATTCCCTGAAACAAATTAATTGCAATAATTTACTTAATTGTAAATAAGGTGCTTAAAATTTCTTATAGAAATATACCAAAATTTAATTTCAGTCTTAATAAAAAAATTCAACATACAATGTTACTTCATTCTATACTAAAAAAATCCATTCTATTTTCAGTCTTGATGAATTTTTTAAAAATACTATGTTACATAATTGCATACTAAAAAAAGATCTGTTCCATTTGGAAGACAAAAACAAGAAGCCAGAAAAATGCTACACTACCCGGCAAACAGGCTTATTCATGATCAAGAACTTCTTTATCCAAGGTTCCCACCTGTCTGTCACACATTAATCTCCCTGAGTGTACCCAAATGCTTCATTTTTCTAGTTCAAGAACATAATAAGAGTTATATCAGCATCTCAATGCAAATGACCTCAGAGACCACTCCATAAAATCAATCTCAGTCGATCCATTTTGAAGAGCACACTGTTCACAACCCACCATAGGTGCACCATAAGGCAAATCCAGAATGGGAATACATCCCAATAACATCAATGTCATTCCTCATTGCAGGGAAAGAGCAACTACTTTACTGCTCAATTACATCTCAGGGTCCCTGTAAAACAGCCATCACTGGCATCTTAGACTACTGTCTCCTGGATTGGGTACTCAAACACAACCTCCTTCCCAGTAAGCTTCTTGTACACTCCTGAGAAAGTCTCCAGCTTGAACTCAGTGGTGTTGCGCTCCTTTGGGTCAAGATAAACCTGCATCATGCTCAACACAACTACATAAATCCCTAGACCTTCCACACAAATGAGATGCAGATGAGATCCACCAGATCATAAGATTCTGAAGAACAAAGAGGTTTCTCAAATTACAGCATGTGGGTTATGAGTGAATTTTAGTCCCCAGAACTGAATACACAGGAAACAGTGCCTACCAAAGAGAAATCATTTCACTCCAACATATCAGCAGTAACATCCACAAGCTAAGGGTCAAAATTAATACACCATACAAACTCCACACTAAATGATGAGGTTCCCTAAAAAGGGTACGTCCCCTTAAATGGAGATGCCAGGAAAATCATTCCAGCAAAGACATTACTGTCAATGCCTCCTTGTCAGAACTTTGCAACTGCTGCTTTCAGAGCTATGAGACATTGAAGGCACAGACCCGCATGATTCGAGAACCATCCAGACGAAACCGGATTCGCTTTCCCACAATTTCAGAAGGGTACACTAAATCCTCCAAAATCGCCTCATGAACAGCAGTCAATGTGCGACTGCGTGGACGGTTAGCTGCTGTTCCCTTCTTTGGAACCCTCAAAATACGCCTTGTGGCAATCAGCACTACATCCTGCAAACCAAATGACATCTTTCACAATTGAGAAAACAAAAAGGTTTCAATTTCTCAATGATAAACACATCAACAAGCTAGGGCATTCCAAAACTAACAATAATGCATAGGATGCTTCAAATATAGTCTGAAGCAGCTTATGAACTTTCAAAACCTGGACCACAGAAGGATCATACACACAATACCTGAAATCCATTTCAATTCCACACAAAATTCATCTTTTACATGCCCAGTTTACACAGGCAGCTGACTTGTCTGAACTCACCTTGCCACTGAATTTCTTCTCCAGCTCTCTCACAAGCCTGGCATGGATCTTTTGAAAAGCCTTCCTCAAACGGTAAGGAACATGGACAATAACAGCTTTCCGATTGCTAGAAACATCCACCTCCCTGCATATGAGGTACACAGTATTGAACATCCAGACTCCTGGTAAAACTCAAAGCTCACAATCTGCCAGTAACTAAAAACTCAAACAAGTTTTCCTTGGAAGACAAAGTATCATCATACTTGGCAGAGTTGATGAACAGATCGCGCAAGTCACTCTTAAGTTCTTGATTTGTCGTTTCGAGGTCGAACAGAGCCTGCATCAGAGGGGTAGTCAAGTGATTTGCAGATCAGCAGAACCCCAGTCTGAAGAGAAACCATTTATGTCACATTGTTACAGAGAAATGCTTGAAGACAACACTACAACAGAATGAGCTGTAAAAGGAGCAGCAATTGGCGAAACTCTAGTTTCTCCATCCACAGACCACCAATCCCCAGCAGATGAAAAATTTCTTGGTCGGCGTAGTAAACACACCTGAGCTACAGATTCCTCAAACTCGTCGGGCTCTTGGCCCTTCTCCTTCTGGATTTTCCTACGAGCTGTAAACATGGCTGCTGACCTTGCGACCTGCACCAAAACATCCACGAGAGAGATCTCCTCAACATTTGAACATCATCCTCATGACCTAAAACATACATTCTCCGCACAATGTGTCCTAGAACAAATCTTAGACAGTGTAAGCACCGAAGTCAGCATAAAGAAAGCGTGCCGTCCTGCCGCAATAAAAAGGCGTGGACCAACAACTTCCATCTGTTTCTCTTCTCCTCTTGCACGACTTTAAAACCTACAAGTTCCATCCTCAATAAGACAGAGAGGAGAGAAGTACGCTATTCTACCGACTACACGAACCGTGCTTCTTTCTTAGATCCCTCTCTAACAGCGACATGGAAATGCAAGAAAAACTGAACCGTAGTCCACACAGAACAAGCGCCGCATTTCCCCCAAACCCTAAAAAAGGATGACAATACAGAACAAAGAGAGGCCGCGCGCACAGGAGAGTCGACGCACAAAACACACACACAAACAGGCATTCAGATTGCATAAGCAATGTCAATCGAATAAGAGTAGCAAAGAGAAATCCATACCTTGACAAACGAGGTCGAATGTCGAATCGGGCAAGAGCTGGATCGCGCAAGTGCTGGATGGCGAAAGAGCTCAAGGATCGTAGGGCGACCTGACTTTATAGAACCGCAAAGGGTAAGGACCTCTAGAAACCCATGCCGTCCGATCACTCCAATCTACGGCTCAGGAGCCAGACTCAACATGGACGAAACCCTAACCATGGTTCTACATCCTGGAGGAACACACCGTAACTATCTTTGATACATCATCAATATGTCTCTGTGAACAAAACCCTAACCATGGTTCAAAATCCTGGAAGAACACATGGTTACTTCATCACATGTCTTTGTGAACAAAACCTTAAAACATGGACGAAACCCTAACCGTGTTGGCAAATCTTGGAAGAACATGTAGTAACTTCATTTGGTACATCACATGTCAACGTGAATGAAACTCTATCCATGTTTGCAAATCTTGGAAGAACACACAATAATAACTTCATCTAGTACATCACATATCAATGTGAATGAAACCCTAACCATGTTGGCAAATCCTAGAAGAACACGCAATTACTTTGTCTAATATGATTCATGTTTCTATGAACCAAACCCTAAAACATGGACGAAACTTTAACCATGTTTCCAAATCATGGAAAAACATGTGATATCTTCATTTGATAAATCACATGTCAACATGAATGAAACCTTAACCATGTTTCCAAATCTTGGAAGAAAACACAATAACTTTATGTGATACGAAAGATGTTTATCTGAACAACACCCTAAACATGGCCAAAAAACCTAACCATGGTTCGAAATCTTGGAAGAACGCACCATAACTTTGTCTAATACACCATGTGTGTTTGTGAACAAAACCCTAACCAGAGTTTTTGTCTTGCGAAGCTTTGTCTTAATGAAATCCTTTATTCCTTGGTAGAATTTTCATTTTGTCTCTTTGTTCTCTACCTTGTATCAAGCTTTCAGACTTCTATGCTACAACAATTTGCATATTATAATTGATTTTGAAACAATGTATAACTAGTTACATTTGGAGTCCTTTCCCTTTTCTTTGTGTTTTGTCAAATTTCATTAGCTTTGTATTAACATGGAGTCTCCTCTCTATTGATATCTATGTAATGTCCCTTGATTTTTTTGGCTCCATGTTGTTACTGATTCTAAATTCTTTTATTTAACCAAACTATGCACGTGGTTCATGTTCTTACAATTGTGAACTAGACCATGAACAACAAGTCATGATGGTGCCCCTCCAAAGAAGAGTTGAAGGAAAAGATAGGAACATAACAATAACCTATGTCTTGTCAATTGTAAATGACAAAGATTGCAACACTTACCTTTTTCATTGTTAGTTATTCCTACATACCATAAACCCATTTCACCTCAAAATGTTTTCAAGCTTTTAGATCAACTAATATTTTTCCAATGAATAATGACACAAAGACTAGACGCGATTTTCTTACTCACAACAACAATAAAAATTGCCACCTTCACAATTACAAGTTGGGTTTCAAAACAACAAATGAGTAATTTGAAAAGGACATTGATTAATGTTTTCACCCAATAACATAAGTTAATCCCAAAGTGCAAACAATGGTGCAAGAAAATGAAAAATCACATGGATATTTTCATTGATGAAATGGCAGTAATAGACCATGGTGATCCCTCCAAACTAGAGGCATAATTCTTCTAGTGAAAATAATAGCAAGAAAAAACGAACTTGTATGAATTGCGGGTGGTTGCAAGTCATCATTGTGCATAAGTTCTTGGGAAACTTTTTCATGGCATCCTCAAATCACATTAGAAGGTGATGGTTTGATACTTTGTGAGAGACAATCACAACATTATGACAATGCTTATTGTTGTTGTTTTTGTTTTGATTTGACTCAACATTTTGAAGGTGATGGCCATGGTTTGATACTTTTTTAGTGATAATCTCAAGGTTATTTTAGTTTTTGTTTTGGTTCAATTAAATGGTGTAGCAATAGATTTATTTGTGGATTTTTTTTTTGAATCACATGGATATGGTTTCTCAAATCACAAAGACATAAAAGGGATTTCATGACTTGCAGGGATTTAAAAACCTAATTTTAAATGTAACTTTTTAATTATGTAATGTGGTTAATATATGGTGGCAACATTGTGGGTCTAAAAAGTTGAAACCAAGCTTCACATGAATGTCTATGAGATGTGGAAAAAAAAATTGCTCACAATATTTTTCCTTTTGAATGTTGCTTATAAATTTGAAATGGTTGTGAATGTTATCTATCCTTCCATATGACTCTTGAGTTTTACTTTCAAAAAATGTTTAAAATAACAAAATCCTCCTATGTACTAGTAATAGAAACTAGTGGGAGCTAAATTTTTGGGCATATTGTGAAAGTGTTTGTTTATTCAGACCAATGATGTTCATGAAAACTATTGGAAAAAAACATTGACAAGTCTATGATTCAATGAGTGAAGGAATGACTCACGTCAAAAATTCACTTCCATTTATTACAATTTGTTTGTTTGGCAAACTACATGTTTGATTCCATGTGATCATATCACAGGTCAAGTTGAGTTTATTTGTTTGAATTGTTGCATGTTGGTTGTTGTTTCACATATTGCAAATAAATGGTGTTTACGTAGGTCATTGGGATGACTATGTGAGGTGTCTTCTTATTACAAAAGAAAGAAATTGACTAGTTGTCCCAAGGGGGTGAATAGCAATTTTCCTTGATGATAAGCAGGGATGTTAATTCATGAACCTACGAGCATGAGTGTGAGCATGTGAACATGAACAAGGGAGTAGGACCAAATCTTTTTTAGAATATTTTTTTCACATTGATGGAATATTTCAAGAATATTTTTTGACACCTAGGACAAAATATTTGGTGATGTGGAAGAATATTCTAACATGTGTTCATGGATGAATGATATTTATGGATTAAAATGTGGATGAAAAACTATAATGGATGAATTTTTTCATGAACATTGGCAATAAGCTTTTCTTTGGGAAAATTGAACAAATGAAACAAGATGGAAGAAATTTAACTTAGTTTATTTAGAAAAATTGTCACATGAAATGTTGAAGTCATACTTCAATTAATACTTCATATTTCTTTAATACCAAGTATATTTTAACTTTGCAACATCAAAACCATATAGAATTTGAAATTGAATCAAATACAATAGCACATAAACTTGTTGACCCATCTAGAGGTATGTGCCAATTCAAACACTACTTATTTACCACAAAGAAGTACGTGCCCATTCGGAATTGAAACACCATGAGGTAGCCCATGACACATTACCATTTCAAGTTATTTTATAATTTTCATTCCCTTTCTCAACCCCTGGGCTACTTGCACAATAAAATTACATTCTTTCCCCCTCCACTACTAATTTGCATGTTGAATACCTCAATTTGCATTCGTTGCATGCATACTTCCTACTTACAACCTTTTTTCTCAATTGTTTGCTTGTAATTATAAAACCATTCTACTACAATGGCAAAAAGAAAATCGTCACCAACTACCACACCAAACACCTTGGAAACTATGATTAAATACACATTAATATCAAACATACTAGATAGAATTTGCGAAATGATAAAAAATTGTTGGAATATCCAAAAAATGATTCCAAACTAGACCCCTTTTGGCATTTGTTCAAAATTAAAACATGGGGAACATATTTCCATACTCAAACAAACTATAAACATTTCCAAGGAGGATATGGAGGACTACAATTTGGCTATGTTTACACATGCAATGGACTTCTTCAAAGAACGTGTGAATTTAAAGAAATAAGCTCTAGAACATTTTTTCACTAACTTACTCAATAATTTGTCGACAAAGGACTTGGTAACACCACTAGTACAAAACCCCTTTTTTAACCAAAAGTTTTCAACTACATAACATTTGCAATTATGTTTCAATTGGAATTTTTTAATTTTAAAATAAAATTATGGCAATTACCAATTAAGTTGATTCATTTACTATATTGGTATATAGTTGAAAGCATTTTTCAACTGCATGGTCATTTGCCAAATATTCCCAACATTGACAATGTTTCCAAGTTGAACTTCTAAATATGTTGATAAACAATGAGAAGCATGTTTGAATTAAAGGGTCATTTTTGAGATATTCTCGGCATCTAATGTTCTTTAGTTGGCAGATAGTCAAGACATTGACCAATGTTCAACTATTTTGGATGATAAAGTGTATTAAAAATGGATGATAAAATGTACTAGAGGATGGATGAAATACAATCTTGTTTGCAACTATCTCTTTCAACTAGGTTAAACAACTAATAGGTAATTTTAATTTTATACATATAATATTATAATATTTATTTAAAATTATGATAACATTAAATTACATTTAAATTTTATTTGTATAAATGAATGGTTTTTGTGCATATAAATATTAAATTTTAATTTCAAAATAAAGTTAAATTATATATATATATATATATATATATATGTTAGTACTAATGTTTATGTTCAATACACATGTAATTTATTATTTCTATGTAGATCATTACAATATATCAAGTAATGATACATAATTAATCATATTGTGCAACTATAATGTTTATTCATTTTTATACACATGATATTTTATTTTATTTTTTAATTATGATTAAAATTCATAAAACAGTAATGTACCCTATGTCATTGGCCCAAATTTGAATGCATTCAATTGGATTTTCCTTCCAAACCCCTTTTTGCAATTTGTTTGAATTTCCAATAACATTACGTACCCACCAAAAATTCAATAATTTTGTTCACATTTTAGGTCTCAAAATTACAAAATCAACTTTATTAAACCAAATTTGGTGAAGGTTTTCCAACAATACCAAGAACACCCCCAAATTCCAATATACTTTTCAATCTTGGTTTTCCAAAAAACTCAATGAAAAAATGATTCAATAATCAATAGATTCCACACTATAGCTCCAAACATTATAAACCAAGTCATTGCACCCTTATTCATTAAGAATTTTTTGATGATAAGTTCCATAACATAAGCTAAGATATTGGGGTTTGGGAAATATCATTATGACAAAACAAAATAAACCACTTTCCTTCATGGATAAATAAGGTAACGTGTGTTGTTGGCCCCAAATGTGAACACATTCAACTCATTTTCCCTTCTAAACCTAATTTGTTGTAATTTGTTTGAATTTTCAACAACAAAATTCATTCAAAATTCAATATCTTCCACACTTTAAGTATGAAAATTATGAAATAAATTTCATTAAATCTAACTCAACAATTACTTTCCAACAACACCAAGTACACCTTTGGATTCGAGTAAAATTTCTATTTATGATTTTATTAATGTTTATTAAAAAAATGGTTCAATAACCAATAACCTTTGCATTGTAGTTCCAAAAACTTTCAACCCAAGTCAGTGCACCCCTATTCATTGTTAGGTTTTCAAAGATATCAATAGCATTATATGAAATAATTTGGTTTGGGAAATTTCAACGTAACAAAATAAAACAAAACAAAACAAATTGTCTACCTTCATTAATAAATTAAATTATGTGTAAATTATCTTTGTATAAAATGAATGGTTATGTATGATGCAAATTTTTTGTGCACACAAATAATAAAATTTGATTGAAGGAATTTAAAGAAATTCTGAAATATCAAATTGTAGTAATGTGCATGTTCAATACACCTATTTATTATTTATATGTAAATTGCATTTTAGTTTACAACATATCAAATATTGATACATAATTAATATTTTTTGTGGAATGCTAATGGTTATTAATCTTTATAGACATGATATCTCAATATTTGCTTTAAATTGCAATAAAATTTCATTAAAAATTAAACTACATGTAAATTCTATTTGTGCAAATGAATGTTTATGTACGATGAAATATTTTTTGTGTACCTAAATATTAAATTTTAATTTCAAATAAAAATTAAGGAAATTTTGAAATATGAGTTTGTAATCATGTAAGTTCAATATATGTAATTTACTATTTTGTAAATCAAATGTTAATTTACAACAAATCAAGTAATGATATATAATCCATAATTTTGTGGAATTTATTGTCTATTCATTTTTAATATATATTAAAAATTACAATAAAGATTCATTAATTATTAAAGTACATGTAAATGTTTTTTGTATGCATGAATGATAACATGTATGATGAATTTTTCTGTGCATATAAATATTACACTTTAATTTGAAAATAAACTTTAAAGAAATTTTGAAATATAAGTCAACTTAATAATGTGTATGTTCAATACATGTATAATTCATAATTTCTATGTACATTCAATTTTAGTTTACAACATATCAAATAAGTATTTTTAAATAATTTTTTTTGGAATATGTTCAATACATGTGTAATTTATTATTTCCATGTAGATTCAATTTTAGTTTAAAACATATCAAATAAGGATATTTAAGTAATATTGTTTTGGAATATGTTCAATACCTGTGTAATTTATTATTTCCATGTGGATTCAATTTTAGTTTACAACATATCATGTAATGATACATAATTAATATTTCTTAGAATTTTAAATTTTATTCTAATTTTTTCTATTAGTTCCAAAGTTTTTTCATTTATTAAAACTCCTTATTTATTTATTTATGATTAAATTATAATAAATTTTAGAATAATTAGTAAATATATATGATAAATTATCATATAATTTCAATTTTTAGTTTTATTTGACACTAATATACTATAAAATATTTTTTCTTATTTAATATCTATTATACTAAGTCATTTAATAGTTCCAACAAGTTAGGTAAAAATACAACTAAAAATAGTTCAATAATTAGCCTAACCTAACTATTAGCTACAATATTATTATTAATGTTTTTTAATAATTGTAGTCAATTATTAATTATCACAAATTTATAATAATTAATTTAATTAGAATATCATCTAAATTTTATTATGGAATATTTATATTTGAGTTAATTATTTGTGTTATGAAATGAAACAAAAAAATTATAATGAATTTCGAATTATAAAAAATATTCAATGATAATTAATTTTTTAATAAATAAATACATTTAATTTCTGATTTAAAAAATACTAATCACCATATTATTTAATAAATGATGATAATTTGTTTAATTATTTAATTATACAACTATATAGTTAAAAATAGTTGATGAATAAAGACTATAAATAATTAAGGTAAGTAGCTAGACCTAAGCTAGGTAGATCATTAGTTTAGGTCTAGGCCTAATTAAGTTTGGACTAGCTTATAAAACTAGATTACAATTATTTGAATTGTAATTAGGTTGCAATTGGGTTACAATCAGGGTAAACAACAAATGGTATTCTATCACTGAACACTATCAAGTTTTCCCTTGTTTCAACACCAAATTGAACATTTTTATGTCATTGGAAGCGAAAAATAAAGAGTTACAAATGTTTTTTGAACTTCAAAAACAATGGAACAAAATAGATAATGCAAGAAGAGAAAGAGTGATATTTTGTCTCAAATTTTGTTTTTAGACCCTTTTTACTTCCAACAACTATATTTTGTTCATTTCTCATTCATTTCAAAGGCTACAAATGCATTTACTCAAAATCTATAAAACTTGTTTAATGTGAATTTTTTTTAAAAAAATAGTTGAAGAGCTTAAGTTTCAAAATCAAACTAAACATTTATGAAAAAATCCAAAGCACAATCCCCCTTCACTTTGAAAGGGCATATCTTGCTCATTTTCCATTAGATTGTAACATTTTTTTTAGATTTCGATATGCTAGGTGGAGGATTACAAAATTGTTTTAAATTTCAAAAAGAATAGACCATGGACAAGAAAGTTATAATGATCCAATATCGTTAAGTGTTTGGTGATAGGTGTATTTACCCTAAGTCACAATTAAAATCTTTATCCCATATTGTTTGGTTTCCATTCCATGAGTCCAAACTATATAAAGGAACACACTAGGATTGTTAGAGAACATAATAAACATGAAAATGTAATAACCATTTGGGATGAGCCAATAAAAAAGGTTTAACCCTAAAGGTTAAACCAAATGAAATAGGATTTCATTTATTAATTGCCATGTGGTTTAGGTCTAGGCTTAACATAGGTACCTAGATCTAGCCCTAACTTAAGCCTAAATTAAATGGCCTATGTTTAGGTTTAACCTAGGTGCCTAGGTTTAGACCTAACCTATGATTAAGCACCATGTGGCTTAAACTATTGATGTGGATGTGCCACGTGTCATTTAATTATTTATTGACCCCAAAATTTACGACCATGCCACATGTCATTTAACTATTCATTGACACCACATTTTATGAATGTGCCATGTGTCAACATTGTGAATGTGCCACGTGTCACTAAACCACTAGCCAAATGTTCAATTTACATAATTACAACACGGTCGAAATGTTCAATTTACATAGTTGTAACCTAGTTGAAATTATAATTATATTTTTGGTTGATGTCATGTTTAGTTCACATATGAAGTTCATCCATTAATCGAATGTAGTTGACAACATCCTTCGACTATATTGGTAAAACAATCTTTAACTAAATTGGCAAATAGTGGCACATAATGGCTTTTAATGTGGTGTTGACACATGGCACACACTTTTGACTATAATTTCACTCTCGACTTGTACTTTTCAACATTATTGGTTAGCAATTGCAAAAAAATTCTTAGTTGCAAAAAAAAATTGCAACTATATGTGTAGTTTTCGACTTTGTTTGTAATTGAATAGTAGTTGAAAACATAGTTGCAAAAGGGGGGGTTTTCTACTAGTGCACTTGGGAACTTGCTATCCATAAAATTCATGAAACTACGACGATGACTCTATGCAACTCCATGCACGCAAACATGGGTGCCACAAGAATTGAAGAACAAAGTGTTAAAACAACTTGTTAATCGTTGGATGATAAGGCCAACCCCAAAACCATGAGATGTGTACAATAGCAAAAAAAAAAAACCAATGAGTCAAAAATTGAATTAAAAATCAAAATCCCATCCTTTACATTGAATTGTAGTTCAATAGACTTGTGAAAATGAATATTTATTCAAAATATGTGATCTTAAAAGGAAATATTTCGTAATGATGAAACAAAATAAAATTATGGTTAAATTTGAACAATTTGGTTTCTTGTTGAATAAATTTATAATGAATATTGAGACAAATAATCAATGAAAATATTATATCAAAATAGTAAATGATAAGCAAATAAATGATGTGGTGGCTATTAAAACACATGTAATTGTTCTGCCATTTGGAGCCATTTTGGCATATGCTATTGCTCCAAACTTGCTAGTACCCACCAGATAGTCCAATTCAAACCAATGGTTGTGATGTTAGATTTAAATGCAAAATTACACTAGATAACTACAAACATGTCACCAAGTAGACATCTTCCCAAATGTGTATTGTGTTGTGCATTTAATTTAGTTTTATTTTGAAGTAATAAGGTCCCACCAAAAAAATTTAAGACAAAGATTATTCAATTGCATCATGTTGCAATATCCATATCCACAGCACTCTTGCAGAACACCATTAGATTTGGATTTGTACCCATTTATAGAAAAAAGAAAATTCAAGAGTGTAGACGTAGAATTCCAAGCAAAGGTTGGATAATAGGCATCTACTAATCATTTGTAGGATTATAAGATATATGGGATAGTGATCAAAATCCCTAATGTTCATCCCAGAGTTTTTGAGTAGCTTGCCACAACCACTTGGAGACAATCCATGGCCAACAGACCTAACAAACAAAAATTTTAGAACCCAATTTCACTGCTAGTGCGATTACCTGCTAGGATTCCAAGCATCCTAAAAAATAAATGATTTATTAGTCCTAGAAAAAAAATTGCCAAGAAACAATACAAATGCAAAGGATGATTTGTACTAAACACCTACGCATTTTTATAATAAGGAAATGGACCAACTAGTGGTGGCCAACACAATTACCAATTAGGTGGACGCAAAGGACATTCAGGGGTTGGATGAAAAAGAAGAAATCAAGGTGCTAAAGACAACATACCTAGAAGATACCAAGACAAATTCAAAGGAGGAACACAAAACCACAAAACTAACAACACCAAGGTCACAAATGGGTTCCAATGATGTGAACAACACACCCAAAGAATATGGTTCTGTTCAATTTGTCTAATGCAAAGAAGGACAATAAAATTGATGTTTAAAATAAGTAGAACCAAGACGCCTAGATCAGTTGTGAAAAATTCCAAGGATTTAATTGATTGGAAGGAATAAATTTCAAAATGTATAGAGTTAGGTTTTGTGAGTATTTAACATATATTGAACACTAAAAGCAAGGGTTGCAAACATCAAAATGGTCTTTGTAAATGTATGGATTTATTTTTTTCCAGAAATGAATGGCACTTTGAAAGTAACCATTGAAGTCAAAGTTAGATACAACCTATTGCCTCAAAGCTTGCAAACTTTGGCAAGAGTTAATTCGATTGATAGCTCAAATATTTCTAATAGAAGATTATTTCCTAAGTTCAATTCCTTTCATGTGAGAAAATTATTTATGAATGCACATCAAATTGGTTAATTTGTAAATGTATGGAAATTGTTTATTGAAAAAAAGAATGAAGGTTTTAAAGTAAACATAAAGGTAAAGTCAGAAAGAACTTGTTATCTCCAAGCCTAAGTTAAAATTTAGGGTTAAACTTAACAAGAATTAATTTGGTTTAGGGTTAGAAAAAGTAAATATGGTTTATAACACAAATATCTCTAATGGAAAATAGCCTCCTGAATTTGATTCCCTAAATGTGAAAAATATTATTTACAAATGCAAGGTCATGGGGACCCAGGGTATGGGGCATTGTGGTTAAACAATTGGTTTAAAAAGTGAAATCAAATATGAACTGAATAGAGGTTAATCCACGACTAAGTAATAATATTAATGTAGTGGATGATGTAACAATGGTTGCCTTTTTCTGTGGCAAATAATAATTCATTTAGAGACATTGAATTTGCAAGAAGTAAAGGGGAGGGAAAAAAAGTTATTCAAGTTAGGTGCAAAACACATACATTGAATGAATATTTTTCAATGGTGATGTATCCATTGAATACATGATTGGTAGTAAAAAAAGGTTGAGAACAATGAAATCCAAATCCAAATCTTCTATCGAAACAAAGAAAAAATACAAACCACACTAGTCTATCTCTCAACTGCTTCAGAATCTTTTTATAGCCCATAACAAACTTGTCGTAAAACTAGGGTAAAACTAAATGGGAAGGAGAAGGGAAAGCTAATAGTATCCAAGCATAGGCTTCAAGATATGAAGGAAGTTGGGGGCTTGAAGGTGGGCTAGGAAATAAATCATCATGGGTGAAAAAAGGATGTGCTTTGAAAACTGAAACAATCCTCTGCAACACACAAGAAGAGGAGTCATTAGTTAGTCTGAATTCAATGTAGAAAAGCAGAAAACATATTAAATGTAAAGTTCAAACTTACTCACAATCCAAATCAATCTTCAAGTGCTTATGGATAGGGGATTGATCAAGATTTGGGGAACACTTTTGTGATTTTTTTCCTTGGGTTCCTTTGTCTTGGAAAAAAGGATGAAAAACTTCGTCGAAAACTTCCTAATTTTCATCAAATGCCGATATGTGTTGGCCAAAATTTCGGCATGCCAACACATTATTACCTACAAGAAATAAAATGTTATAAGACATTTTAGTTTGAATATCCAATGCAAGAAAGGAAGGTTTGAAACATTACATACTAATTGATGCTACAAAGTCAACAACAAATGATCCTAGCTTTGAACAAGCTCCAGTCAACACCTCAACTGTGAGAGGATGCATCTCCTTGGCCTCACATAATGGTTTCCCAGATCTTGAGAATGTCATAGTGTTGTTATTAGTCTAGTTGTAGAAAATGACTTCCTTCGCAACCATGATCCCTTACTCTAATATGACAACAATAGGTGCCGGAACTCAAAAGTCTAAGGGATCTTCACCAAAAATGTGGTTTGGCTTAATAGAGTCTGCAAGAATATAAAAGGTCATTGAAAATTGAAATAAACAACCTACAACAACATAGCAAGATTAACAAGATATGGATGAAGAAATACCTTCAACCCAAGATCCTGAATGCTAATCAATGGAAGATTGTTCACCACTGCCCATTTCATGAAAATTGACATGGAATAGATGTCTAAGAATTCTCTAATTTGCTTGAAAACTTGGAGATTAATTGAATGGAAAAGCAAGATGGCACCACTATATGAAAAGAATTTGTCAACAAAAATGAAAACAAAATCCACATAGTGGGGGACCTTGGCATTCCACTCTGGAATGTCAGCTCTAGATTAAGACATTATGGGAACACCAACACCTCTAGGAACATCTCCAATGACAAGATCAACAAGCCTTGGTGGATTCATCTGATAAACAAATTTTTGTTAAGTCAATGAAAGTGGGAAAATAGTGAAAAGAAATTAATGAGAAGCAAAAACTATTGAGGTCTTGAGTTGTGTTCACCTAAAGCAAGCAATCAATAAAAATGGCATGTTCAAGAGGCCACTTTCTAGTTATCATTTGCGAAGACACCAAGGATGACCATGAAGTAAACATCACCTTCTCATGGAATCCCAATTTCCTCCCATATGGAGGCGAAGACAAATCATGCCAAAATGGTAGGGGTCAACAACTTTGTGGCAAATGGAATCCCGATATTCTCCTTGATGGAGCCAAAGATAATTCCGACCAAGATGAGGATGGTCGACAACTATCAAGCGAAAGGTCAAAGTGTTTGTTAGGCCAACTCCTTTTAGATCCATCATGGACTTCAACAAAATCCTGCTTTGAGGTTGTGACCTCATAATCAACCATGTCACATCCTTTGGAACTTTGACGATTTTTAAAGGAGTTGTCTTTTTCCCCTCCCCTTTTGCAATAGATTTATTCTTGCTTGCCTAAATATTTGAACCCCCAAAGTTAGCAAGCTTCTATTGAAAGTCAGGCTCATGGCTTTCTTTGAGCACAACTTTAAATAGCAGGGTACAATCCCAAGGGCAATCAATGTACCAACCACAATCCTCAAGATGGTATGGGGACCAATCCTTGAGGAGATCCGTGTGGTACATGGTGTTGTCTGCCTTTGGATTTCACCAAATTCATAACAAATGGGGGAGTTCATCAATCACACCCATGGGGGGGGAGAACAAGGTAGAAGAACCTAGGAACAAAATGCAAATGGAAAATATCTTTATTTTCAGGATTGAATGAAAGACAATGAAGACAAAAGAAACAAAAGGAAAAAATTATATAAAAAGATGAGATTTTGAGGTGGCACTTGTAAGAAACCCTTTTGAAGGCCTCCTTTCTCCTAGATTGTTGCTCCTAGGATTTGCTATGATGAATCCCATTTCTGGGCTTGAACATGTTTCCCACACCTCAAATTCCTAATGGTGGATGTATTCCTCCAAGGTCATCAAACCATGCACCTCTTTGACAATGAGTTTGAGGTTAAAGACTGAGGCATTGTAGAGCTTGAATGCTTCATATTCAAGCTACAAAAACCAAAGTCAGTCATATTAAATTGGATGTGGAGAGAAAAGGGAAAGTCAAACAAATTTTTTTTAAATGTAACCTGGTGCCAAAATGTTGCCTTTGTCGAATTAGATGTTTGAAAACCCTTACTTTGGGAACTTCTTAGCCTTCCTCAAAACTCCAAACTCATTACATTGCTTCAACCAAACAATTTTCTGCTCCTTGTTGACCGAAAAATACACGAACATCTGAATTTTTTCAATGAACATTGTGAAGCAATTTTCTGTCCCTCTACTTCCAATTTTATGAAGTGACTATACTTGGAAGTACATATGCTATTGGTGAAGGAAAAAATGCAAAGTGTATTTCTAAATGTTAAGTTGCATTTGTAATTGAAACTAAATAATTTACTTCCTATGCATCATTTATGATTTAGAATTGATAGATATAATTTTCAAACTCAAACACTCCAAATGTTATAATTTTATGTTAACTTGTCACTCATTCAAACCAACTTCTAAGGATTCAACACCATGTTCAACCTGGCAGCAAACCACCAATCACTTAAAATATTATTCTTATCACATACGCTATTTAAATCCGGCTTCCCTTAGCTCATTAGGAAGCTAACTACAAAGTGCATATGCCTACCAAATTCTAAGTTCTACACCCAAACCAGTAAGAAGTTATGCTACCAAACTCGAGGGGGTTTTACAAAGGTAGAAAGTTCAACTTGGCTACAAACCACTAGTCACTTAAAATATTCCTATCATATATGTTGTCCAAATTTGGCTTACCTTAGCTCATTAGAAAGCTAGTTATAAAACGCATTTGCTTACCAAATTGCAAGCTTTGTATTCAAACTGGTAAGAAGTTGTTCTACCAAACCAAGAGGGTGTTACAAAAGTAGAAAGTTCAACTTAGCTGCAGACCTCTAGTCATTCAAATTATTATTCCTATCACATACGTTATTCAAATTTGGTTTGTTTTAATTCATTAGAAAGTTAATCACAAGGCGCACCTTACTACCAAATTCTAAAATTTGCACCCAAATTAGTAAGAAGTCTTGTGCTACCAAACCTAAAAGGGTTTGTGAAGTTTCTCTGAGATTTCAAACTCCCCACACTATCCCTATTCACTTCCATTCTTTCAAAAATATTACAAACATCGAATCTACTCTCCCTCTTTCCACCATTTACCAAGATTAATCATTATTTTGTTCCCAATGAAGGTTGTAGGAACAAGTATTCTCAAGACTTAAATCAAAAATTATGTTCGGAAAAGAGAACCTCAAATGATCCGAATCCGCTTTTTAAAATGAATGAGAAGGAAAGAAGTGAAGGAAGATCTCAACTCGGTGGCCAATGGAAGGTTCTAATGTTTGGTGGCCCTTTGGAAGGTTTTAATGTTTGGTGGCCCTTGGAAGGTTCCATTGCTTGGTGGTCAATGGAAGGTTCTAATGTTTGGTGACCAATGGAAGGAGAAGGAGAAGCACCTTTCCCCTCTTCCCACTTCCCCCCTAACAAATTTTACTTAAATTTTCATTTTTTCCATTAATTTTAAGGTTTTACTTTACCTTGGTTATAGGCTATTACTTACGCAATTCCTTCCTTTTCCTTGATCTATAAATTACAATCACGCATCTCGATGTAATAAATTCTCCACACATTCATTGTCGATTTGATTTTGATTGGAGATTTTTTTTTTTGAAATGATGGCGTCGCTTATGGTCACGTCTTACGGGCCTCAAGCTACACAAGTGAATGAAGAATCAAATTTGAAGACATCTTTAAATTTGACATTGACGCAACATCTTCATGATGAAGATCCCAAACCACGATAGGTGCGCACTCATCTTGAAGTTGAACCCCCTCAAGCTTGGTATTATCTCATTTCTCCAAATTTTCGCACCTTGGTGATTTTGTTGCAAATCAACCCCGCTTCTGGTGTTGAACTTGAAATCGTTTGTGAAGGTTGTTATAAGATTGAAGACACCTTTGTCTTTGCATGGTCTTCAATTCCTGGCGTTGGACACTATCGTTGGTTACGCGATCCAATTCGCCGATTATCTCCTAATAGCAAAGCGGACTACTTAATTTGCACCATTCAACACATCCTAAATTTCCTACAGTTATGAACTATCACTATGGCATAGCCTAGGACTCAACATGTAATTGCAGCTCCTCGTTGAACTTATCCATAATCTAAATAAATGTTTCATTCATTATGAAATTCATGTTGCCATTGCCACCCTATCACACTATTTATTTAATCGTTAAGTTGTCTTGAATTAAACTTATGTTCATAAGGCTTGAAGATTATTTTATTTCTATTCACTAGTAGAAAAACCCTATTTTTCGACTTGTCTTAGGCGACTAAAAATGTCTTTTGCAACTATTTTTGATCAAAAATAGTCGCAAAAGACACTTTTAGTCGCCTAAGACAAGTCGAAAAATAGGGTTTTTCTATTAGTGATTAGACCTTTCATTGACACCCCTTCAATTGTTTCATGAATTTCAAACATCCTTGCTACTCACTAAATACTAGGACAAAACCAATAATTTTGTTGAACACCATGAATTTTGGTGTCTGCTTCTACCCCCAACCTTCTAGAGATTTCTCACCCCTAATTATGCAACTAAGGTTCCAAAACTATGGTTACCAGCTTTTTGTTGAAAAAAAAAAAACCCAACACCTTATTCACCAATATCATATTTCGAAAAAGAAAATAACCCCCCCACATAACCATGTGCATTCACCATTTTTTATTCTAACATGAAGTTGCTAAAAACCCCTAATAACCTTACCACACTTGAATATCCTTAATGCAATGTTTCAAAATTGAGATTACCACACATGGTTGTGTTGGTATGGCTCACACACATTTCAAGCTTCGAATTGTTGTCATAGTGGGCCTAAATTTCTTGCAAAAACTTGGGCCCAAAAGTAAGATCACAAAAAAGGAAGTGTTTGCAGAAAACTGAATAGTGCCTTTATCACCTATTCCATTGCCTTTTCCATCAATTCCTAGAACTTTGCAGGAGATATATCACCTTCATGGGGGACCTCTTCATGCAATAGAATTTGATAGCCATATTTATATGGATGCAAGCTCCCTTTGAAAGCATCACAAGAAATCAAAAACTGTTAATAGGAACACGCATGGAAATATAATGTGACCAAAATGAAAATATGGGAGAAAGAGGCAGAAAATCACCTTTTACATACAATAAAAAAAGGCTTCCAATGTGAAGGAATGCCATGTCTTCCTCGACTTGTTCTCACGTTTCTTATACATGTATACTAGTAAGACATCCTTGAATTGCTTCAAGGGAATGATTCCAATCCCTTGAATGCAAAAGAATTTGTGCACAAGGCTTGGCTTGACATTATCAAATTCAATGCCCCTACAAATTAACTCGATAAGTGAGGCATTTGAAACAAGCTGAATTACAGTCGATTAAAAAAAATCAAGAAAGGTGCAAGACTTACTTGTTCAAATTAATCATGGTTGTGAACAACTCCACAAGGCCATGGGATGTGTCAAGTAAAATCAAATTTGCAAATATGTGTTAATATGGATCATCATTGTGTAATCTATTAATGTAAGGCATCCAAACCTAGATGCGATGGTTCCCATCCCACACAAAAAACATTTTGTTGGAAAAGTGCACAAGGTTTAGGTCGTCTTACAATAACTTCTCAAATCAATCCTTCTCAAGGAGCCAATGTTCATCCTAGGTGTTATTGTGTAAACTAACATCCTCCTCCTCACCTTTCTAGTTCGTCGAAAACAACTAAAAAACTTTGTCACCTTCCCTATATCCCATGTGAAAGGCTTGTTCCATTTTCAAGATATTAATCTTGAAAGTAGGCTTGACAATGGGCATGGGAACCATCTTGCACAATAGAACATGAATTCAAGCCTTGCACTTTGGGGTGATTTTATACTTTTCAAGAATCTCCTTTGTGTTGATTTTTGTTTGGTTTTACACCACCTAAATGTTCATGTCAAAGGACAATTGATTCTCCTCCATTTGAGTTGTCAAGCTTGAGAAATACTAGAGTAAAAAACATAGTAATTACGATGAAAACAACATAATTTTTCTAATCTTGGATATATGTGAAGAAAAATATGGTGAAGATGAAGAAGTGATATGAAAAGAGGAATTTTTTTTTGTGGAAGATGAGCCTACTGAGCTTCTTTCGATGTTGAGAAAAACCCGACAAGCTTTCATGCTGCAACATTAATAAAAATAATAAAGCAATTCCTGCCAAGAGAAGTTCAGCATGTGCTTTATTACAAGGAAAAAATATGCAAACTAGGTAAAAGAAATAAAAATAAGGAAAATAAAAAAGGAAGGAAAAAAGGAGGTGAATTCTTTTTCAAAAACAAATCTCCTCGAGGTACTTTTAATGTCGAGAATACCTTGGCAGGATTTTATTTTATTTTTAAAAATGGAGAATAAGTTGTTCACTGAACTTTTCTTGATGCCAAGAAAAGCCCTACATGTGTTTTTTCAAGAGCCACATAGCCAAGACTCGGGGAAGGACGAGGAGGAAGAAGAAAAGAAGAAGAAGAGGAAGAAGAAGAGGAAGAGGAAGAAGAGGACTTGCAAATTTTTTTGTAGAAAAAAATCTTGCAAGGGTACTCTTGACACCGAGAGTACCTTTATGGGAATTCTCTTTGCAAAAAAATGTAGAAGGTTTCCCCCATTGAGCTTTTCTCGACATTGAGAGAAGCTTGGTGGGCATTTATTCTAGAGCCATCGAACTAGGACTTGGGGAAGGACAAGGAGGAAAAATGAAGACGAAAAAGAGGAAAAAGAGGAAGAGGAGGAAGAAGAAGGAAAAGGAAAAGGAAGAGGAAGAAGAAAAAGAGGAAGGAAGAAAAGAAGAGGAAGAAGAAAATTTTCTTGTAGAAAAAAATCTTGCAAGGGTACTCTTGGTGCTACGGTGTCAAGATTACCTTTGTGGGAATCATTTGTGCAAAAAAGTAGAAGGATGGTTCCACCAAGCTTCTTTCAATGACGAAAGAAGCTTGTCGAGTGTTTTTACTAGAGCCACAAAACTAGTCCACCCGAGGAAGGACAAGGAGGAAGAATGATGAAGGAAAAGGAAAAAGGGGAAGAAGGAAGAGAAAGAGGATGCAGAAGAAGAAGAATAGGAAGGTGAAGAAGAAGAGGAAAAAGAAGCAAATGACTTGCAAAAAAATTTGCAGAAAAAAAATCTTGCAACGGAATTTTCAACGTCGAGAATACTTTTGTGGAAATTATTTTTTGCAAAAAAAAGTAAAAGGATGGCTCTGCTGAGCTTTTTCAGTGCCAAAAGAAACCTAGCAAGCGATTTTTCTAGAGTAATATAATTAGGACCTTGGGAAGGACAAGGATGAATGAAAAAGGAAGAGGAAGAAGAAGAATTATGAAAAAAAGAAGAGGAAGAGGAAGAAAGGACTTGTAGAAATTTTTGATAAAAAAAATCTTGCAAAGGAACTTTTAGCGTTGAGAATACCCTTGCGGGATTTTTTTCTACAAAAAAAAAGCAGAATGTTGCCCTCGTCAAGCCTCTCTTGACACTAAGAAAAACTTCACAGACATTTTTTCTGGAACCACAAAACTAGGATTCGGGGAAGGACAAGGAAGAAGAATGAAGAAGAAAGAGGAAGAAAAGGAATAGGAGGAAGAAGAGGAAGAAAAAGAGGAAGAGGAAGAGGGAGAAGAAGACTTACAATTTTTTTTGCAAAAAACAATCTTACAAGGGTACTCTCAACATCGAAAGTATGCTTGTGGGAATTATTTCTACAAAAAAAGTCAAAGGTTGCCCCCACCAAGCTTCTTTCGGCATTGAGAGAAGCCTAACAAGCATTTTTTCTAGAGGCACAAAACTAGGACATGGGAAATGAAGATGAAGAAAAAAAACTGGGTTGTAGAAAAAACATGAAGAGGAGGAAAAAGAAGAATGAAGAGGAGAAGAAGAAGATACTAAAAGGCTACATAAGAAAAAGGAAGAGGAGAAAGAAAAAAAAGATGGATAGTTAGAAGAAAAAGAAGGTTGTAAAAAAATATATATCGAGCTTCTCTCAATGCCAAAAGAAGTTCAACACTTTTTTTTTTGGAACCTTTCAAGACGACCAAATGCGCTATGCTAAAAAACAAACAAAAATGGATTAACACCCCCCAAAGGAGGGAGAAATAAAAAAAGGGGGGTTAGGGGGGGGGATATTACTAATTTCATTTATATAATAATTCTTTTCTATCATTATAAGGAGTTTTCCTTATCTATTACTTATCCTTATCAATCATTTGTCTCTACCCATCACTCATATTTTTATGGGATATAATAGTAACAATTTGAGTACGTATAGGCATTTTGTATGTAGCTATTCTCATGGCTGCTTTAGCACAATTTTTGGTACTCCACTTATTTCATAAAGTATTCTATTCAGTTGAATAAGTTTGTCCATGGAATTTTTTTAAAGAAAAATATTGCAAAATAGAAGGAAAAAACAACATACCTTCTTGAGAAGGTTTTGCCTTCTAGATTCATCTGTTGAGAAAGCTAGAAAAAGCCCCTCTCTGGTCTCTAGCTTTTGCTTCTCCTCCTTGAGTTCCTTTTTATTCTCTTGTTGATCTTCAGTTTTTGAAGCCTTCCCTTCACCCTTCAAAAGAAATGGACTCAAATTCTAAGTTGGCAAATAAAAAGGTTAAACATCAACTACACCTATAAAAAGATATACTTTCAAGAAATGAAGTCAAAAAAGGTTTGGAGGATATGTATTACATGACCCATCATGTCCATGAGATGTGCATTTTTCTCTTCTTCGCACATCATGGAATCCTCACTGCTTTCCTCTTTTTCGATCACCGACAATGATAAATGCTTCCTCCTCTGTTTTGAACTTGTTTAGTTGTGGCGGCACGTTCTTCTATATTATTGAAGCTCCTTCCTTTGAAAACTTGAACTTTGCATCTAGAAAACTAGTAATTGGAATTTGCAATGTGAGCTAAAATTCTGAAATACAAGTTGGAAACATTACCTATACTAGTGGGAACCCGTGACCTTTGGTCACTGTGAAGTCCGCCAGTTTATTTATGTAACCATATTTATTTCCTTTAAACCGAGATCGTGCCCCTCCCGAGCAAGACGGTTCCGGCAAACGTGCGAACCCTCCCAAGGGGCCTCCTCTTCCTCTTCGTCATTGGTTTAATGAGGGTTGTTGTGTTGAAGGGGGGAGAGATAGGTGAAGAGGTCCATGTGGGAAAGGTAACCAAGGAAACAAAAGGGATCCCAAGTTCTAGTGTAAATTGGGAATTTTTTTGGTTTCCCTAGTGTAAAGTCAACTAATTCAAAAACAATACCAAATTTTCGATATCACAAATTTATAAATATATTTATTTTAAAAATATTTATAACAAAGAAAATTTGATCCCAATTCCCAACTTGACGAAATTTAGTTTTATTGCAAGTCTTTACATGCTGTAAAACCTAAAAATTACTTAAGTATAGGGTAAGGCCCTTCCCCATAGACCCCTTATTTCTAAAACCCACCC
>Ga0116227_10003446_pt1 | contig 35137 bp, 23 predicted proteins | sample S1TSphgellanicum_FD_89693 | JGI IMG/M metagenome (GOLD analysis project Ga0116227, IMG submission 89693) | Host-associated microbial communities from peat moss isolated from Minnesota, USA - S1T2_Fb - Sphagnum magellanicum MG | ecosystem: Host-associated > Plants > Peat moss > Unclassified...
TATCTAAAGGCTGTTTAGCAACCCCCCCCCCCCCCCAACTTTCTTTATATGCTAGCATGGTTATTTGCAATGACAATATCAAATCAAGTTGCCCTCAGATGGCCTAGGTCAAATCCAGTCGCCTTTAGAGAGCCAAGATCAAATCCAGTTGGCATTGGACAACTGAGACCAAATCCAGTTTCTACTCTTTGAAAAGCAGAAACTGTTGTTCTGTGTTTGAAGTCTATTTGCTAATTGAAGTTCCCCTAAAAACCATGTTAGTTAGCCAAATGCTCAGCTAGATGAATTGCACAAAATCATGCTATGCCAACTGATGTCAAATAGGTGATCCATCAAGGTCTGGTCAATGGCCAATATTGCAATTTTTGAGATTGTTTGTAGCTGAGTCATGGCTTCTATCTGCTTGAATCAACAGTAGTGAAGGACCTCTTAAGCAGGATCAGATCACAGCTTTACTCTCCACAGAGCTGGTTGAGGACCAGCAGAAAAGGTTGTAAGGGTCCACAACTGCAGTACTGCCCACCACACCTTCATCATCGGATTGATCCTCAAGGAAGCAGCTCCGGCGGTTCCACCCGAATGTGGCCATTGATGAATCAGGAATGAGCTCTTCCAGCTCAGTGAAAAAGTCTTCATCCATACTAGGCTCCATAGAAGAAGAGCTGTAAAGAGAGTCCAACATGTCGACATGATCATCACATGATGACTCAGCATATGACTGCACTGCAATCTGCACTTGTCCTGAAGAAACCTGCACATTGAGGACAGGCTCCACCTGCTTGAACCCAGCAGCTGGTGGACAAAATCCAGCTGCACCATAGTGAGTGCAGACTGAGGTGGTACTGAAACCTGAACTTGTTATGGCTGCAGATTGTTGTTGTTGTAGTTTGTAACTAGGCATTGTCACTACTGGGTTAACCTTTGATTCTTCATCTGCTGATGGACCATTTGCAAAGTTCTCTTTCTCCTCTGGACCTGGCACCTCCTCCTCCTCTTCCTCCTCTTCCACAGAATGGTCATGGCATGGGATTAAGGCTGCATGCTCTTCTGACTCAGATTTCAGTTGTGTTATCGTGCTCAATGAGGATTTTTGCTTCTCCAAAGTAGCAGCAGATGATCCTGTGCAGGCCACCTGATCAGCTGCTGATTCACCTTTGGCCAGCTTGCTTGCAGAAGAGGTGACTCTGGTGGATCCTGCAAGTGAGTTGCGGTGAGAGGGCCAAGGATGGTTGTGCTCAGCACTGTAGCTGATAATCAGCATGGATGGGTCATTATGGCTGCGCTCCACTTGCTTTCTGGCCAAACAACCTTTGCTACTGCTGCACCTATAGTATCCTCTGCAAAACAAATGCACCACAAACCTGTTAAAAATCCAAACCCATCTATCAAAACCCATCTTTCTTCTCTACTTAAATCCACCTTCTACTCCGATCTCCTCCTCTGCATTGCACCTTTCATCAAATGCCATTTGAGAAGCACTACTACTGAATCTGCACATATAGCACAACATCTGTTGAATAACCTTCCAGAAAAAAATAGATTCTTCTACCATACCACAATTTCAAAGAAGCAACTCTAAGCCCCAGAGTCTTTGAAGCAACAACAGGTCACTACAAAATCTTCAAAACTATAATCTTCAACTAAAATCTCATGAAGATTACTCACATTTTAGATTATCATGTATCTTCTTTGGGTGCACAATTTTTTGATTATAATTATATGCTGTGACCCAGGTTTTGAAGAGGCTGAATTAACAACACACACCTTGGGTAAGGGGAGCCTTTGATGGGTTTTTGGCCATACTTTCTCCATGCCCACAAATCAGCTGGAACATCCTCACTGCTTGACCTTGTGCCATTCCCAGCCACCACTGAAACCAGGACTGTCCTCTTCTGCTGAGAAATCTTTCTGCATTTCAAGTCCCTCCAATTCAATTCAAATTTCCTTTGAACATGTATGTAGCTCAAATCCCAGAAGGTTCTCAAGATAGACCCTCAGTTGACATCCTCATGACATGACAGGTACCTCAAATCCCAGAAAGTTCTCAAGATAGAGACCCCAAGGAGTCAGTCCCCATGACATGATCACAGATAGGTACTTCAAAACCCAAGAACTAGGATCTTTGAGCTATGAATCAAAGCATTCTCTAGGGAGATTTTTGATACCTGCCTTCCACTCTAAGACCCTTAGACCAGCCTCATGAGGACGTCAGATATCTCGAAAATCCTCCCGGAGGCCAGTCAGGTTCTGAAGATCATAAGCCCTTTGATGATTAGTCCTTAGATGGTAACAATATAGGTACAGGTAGCAGAAAGTACCTTCGCTTTGGGTCTCCAGGCTCTGAAGAAGCTGCCGACGAGAGCAGCTTCGTCGTCGTCACTCTTGTTTTGGACAAAGCTTCTTGAGCTCCTTGAGCTCCTTGTTCTTGTTCTTGTGAGCTGCAGCTACTAGTGTGTCGTGCTGCTGCTGCAGCTGTTGTTGTCGTCGACGATAATTGCGACACATAATTACATTCCTTGGAGTACTCATGTAGCTGCTCTGTGATCGTATTACTTCGACTGCTAGCTGGGTTTGTTGGTCTCAACCCCATTCGTCTCTCATGAGGGATCGACATTGGCGAATCACAAGAGTAATTGCTTGAGTTCCCGGAGATCATATTAGTCTTCAAGTTAGTAGTGGATTGTATTCCCGCAGCTCCTGTGCAGCAGCAGCTGCTCTTATTCTTCATGGAGTACTCAAACTCGCCCTACTGCTGATGAGACTCCATGCCTGCTGCACCGTGCAGCAGCGGTGCTGCTGATGACGACGAAAAATATAGTTCATGTACCAGCTTTTGTGATTCACCTGCAGCAGCTAGGCCGTTGCAGATCCTCCTGCTCCTCCTCGCAAGCTTGCAGTCTAGTAGATCCAACACTGAAATTGCAGCAGCAGATCACTGAAGAGTGTAATTCATTTCTGTAAGTAGTTTCTGCAAGCACAAGTTTGATGAGATTCGTCTCCTGTACTGCTGAATCCTTAAGGGTCGCCCAGCGCCTGCTGGTCTCCATTGACGGCTCTCTGATCAGATTTGCCTCTAAAATCTTTGCCTTGATCTGCAAGGAGAGATGGGTGGACCAAAGCTTGACAGGAATTACCTAGCTTTTAATCAAGAGACTCTGAAAAAAAATCAAGAGCTGCTGCTGCTGCTGCTACTGCTGCAGTGTGATTCAGAATAGAGTCGAGAACTTTGATCAGCTGCTGCGGAAGAAGGAAGAAGAAGAAGAAGTAGTGCATAGAAACAGAAAGTTCAATCCGCTGCAATTCAATTCAGCAGGAGCTGGGACCGATCATCATGTCTAAAACATCACCCAAAAAAAAAAAAACAAGTCCATATTTGTGTGTTAGGAGACACAACTACAACTTTTTTAATACTTTATTCAATTCACTGGCACCTAGTTGCCCTCCTCCCATACTTCCAACAGAGTTAAATCACACCTAGGATCATGTTGTACGTCACTTCATGCACCCAAGAAGCGGAGAGAGAGAGAGAGAGAGAGAGATCAGCAGCGATGGAGGTGATGATTCACTTAACTACCACCAGCTCGTTGCCATCCTCCCACACTTCTAGTAGAGTTAAATTAATACACCTAGGATCATGTTCTTCACCTCATGCACCCAAGAAGAGAGAGAGATGAGCAGAGATGGAGCTGATGATGGGAGTCTCTTAAGAAGAAGACGACAAAGGGGCGAGGAGAAAACGGGGAGAGCGAGGATCGAAGAAAAAACAAAGTGCGCAACGTGCAAAGAGACGTGGAAATTGCGCGGTCGACAAGGGAACATGACGTTGACCCTGGAAACACGTCCGTCCGTCCGTCCGTCCGTCCGTCCGTCCGACGGGCGCTGGGCGGGGACCTACCTACCACGCCTGGCGGCCGGCCCGCCTTCGTCTCCTTCTTCCCCGCTTTCTTTCTTTCTTTCTTTCTTTATCTTATCTTTTACGTCTTTCTAGCTGCTAGGGCTACCTACAACAACTTTCGCCAAAAGATATGGGATAACTATATGGGATAAAGTAAGTGATACGGAGATAGCTGTGTATTGGGAACCTATTGGGAACTTTGGGAACATACCAAGTCATCATTGAGAATTATTTATTTATTTTTAATAATGTAATTTTGTCGGCATGAATTCCAAATATTCCAAATATCTTTTTTAACTTTGGGCAAAAGATATGGGATAGGCATGATGCTATTGGAAAGCTATTGGGAACTTGGGGAACAAAAATGGAATATCGTAAATAACCATTGGGAATGGCAACCCATTTGCAACCATTTGGAAAAAAGAGCAACCCAAATCAAAACTCATTTAATCAATCTTTTTTCCAAATTTTCTGGCAGGCCAGGTTTTTTTTTTCAAATTTTTGATGGAACTGAAATCATCCATAAGATGATTTAGCCACATAGTTTGTTGAGGAGGAGGGCTTTGAACTTGAAGATTTTTCAGGTGAGGGAAATTGTGGGGGTTTTGTTCCCAATGTGTTCCCAATTGTATTCGAGAAACCCATATAGTTTGTTTAATGTCTGACAAGGCCTATGTGTTCTCTCATGTTCTTCTCAACTTCTTAAGGCATGTTCACTCTTGGTGTTAGGGATTAACCATTTAGTCCCTTAACACTAGGCTAAGCATTTAGGACTTAAACCTATTTATCATGAAAATTTATGTTCAACTAACATTCACTTAACATTAAGCTATCACCAATGTTTTTTTTCTTGTTTTGGAAAAAATGACATTTGGCTATTATTTCAAACCTTCTATGGCTAGGCTAGCCACTAGTTGGAATGAGTTGTAGTCCAACAAGCTTTAAAAAAAAATTGAAAGGATTTTTTGGCTACATATTAAAGGGGCATGGAGTTTCATTAAATGATTTAGTTTTTTTTAAAGGTGACTAATTTTGGCTACAAGTGTGAGATGGTGGTAAAAGTTTTGGCTACAACTATTAGATTGTTGTAAGAGTTTTGGCTACTAATCATTTTCACTAGGCTACCTCTCATTAAACTATGGAGTCTCTAATCACTTGTGAGGGGGTTGAACCCTTTAAACTACCCACTATAACACAAGTGTCCTACCTACAAAAATAAATAAATTAGTTCAATATAAAACCACCTTCAACTCAGAAATTACAGAAGAGCAATAGTGAAGGTTGAATAAGAAGTGGTATCCATTTGGGATCACTAACTTCAATTATCCAAAAAAAACCAAAAAATCAACCAATAAAAAATCTAGTGGATTAATATTATTCAGGACTCCCTAATCAAGAACTTTAAATCTAAGCTCCCATACCATATCAAGGACGTTGAGCATGCCATTCCTCATATGCAAAAGCATATGGAAAATTATGAAGAGTATGAAACTTTTGGAAAAACATTTTAACCATTAATCCAAGTTCGTATTGAGTTTAGCCAACTTGAAATACTCAAAAAATGCAAAAGCGAATACTCTAGATGCTAAAAAAGTGCACTGGAGTTGTGTCAAAAGATTCACATTAAGCGACTTAACCATGATTGCGCAAACATTTGATTTCATGGTTAACTTGAACATAGATTGTTGAATGTCAATGGATGTTGCTGACAAAACTTCAAGCACCCAAGTATCACTATCAACCAATTTTTTGGGGTGGCAAAAAGTTGCCTTAATCACATCCAAGTGCTTCTTGAAACTTTCTTATGCATCAAACTACAACCAGTATTGTGGGTATACCACACCTAAATTGTCCATGACTCCATGAACAAGGAATCTCCCATGCAATTTTATAACAAAGAAATAAACAACCCCTACAAACCCAAGTTGCCACATTCAATTCAATGCAACAAAACAAACTCTAAAATTCAAATTATTCAATGGACAAAATTGAAATAAACAAAATGATAAGGGGGATACTTTATTTTTGCACTTTGCCTCCACTTGTGTGATGAATGTAACATAAACCTCCCTTGTGACATAAGAAAGTTCACTAGTTTGCATATTCAAATGAGTAGCCCAAATGTGTTGTTGGTTCACATCAAATGCCAAATGTTCTATGCCCGTGTTCAAATCTATCATCCATCGCATGATCATGCTTAACAAAGGTTTATAACCTTCAAAAAGATTAGATTGAACCTTGTGTTCAAGTCATAAATCTCCCCTTGACACACTTTCATTGCTGCCACAAAATCAAAGATGAAAATGTCTCACAACTAGCTAAACTTAATTAGATTATGGACTAATTGCAATAACAGCAAAATGGCAACAAGCCCCAATAAAATTTGCACATCACAAAGAAGGTCAAAGTTTGTCTTTGCCTTGTCATTAATAGGAGCATCAAAGGCCACCTTCACCAACAAAGTTCAATACTCTGCCATAACACATTGAACATGAGACAACATAGAAATCCAACAGGTTTTTACATTCTTCAAAATATTAGCCCCATTGGTTCCATAAGCTCTACAAGCTTTGTGAATTCTAAATGCCTTTTACGGCTTTTGAAAAAATAGTTGTACAAGGTCTGAAATAAATTTTCAAGTTTACTAACCATTTGCAAATGTGACAGAATTTGAACTACCACATTGGTTTTATGGGCTATACAATGAACCCCTATGGAATGTGGAGCCTAAACATCAAAAATCGACATAATAACACTTGACCTAGTCCCTTGAAAAATAGAAACCCCATCAACTCCAAATGTCATAAGCCTAATACCAATCAAATCTTTTGTGAGACCCCCTTGATGCATCAAAGCTTGCATAAGGACTTGAGTAAGATTATTAGCACTTAATCTAGCCACCACACACTCAAAGGACAAGAGAATTGGTATTCTCAACCAATTCAAACCACATAGGCATGAACTGATAACCAGCTTTGGTTATCAATTGAACTTACCTCATCATAAGTAAGTGACAAGTACTAGGCTACTCCAATAACAGATTTTGTGGCCTCCAAGATAATGCCATGCATATGTTGAGCCATAGCCCAACCAAAGTTATTTACCTAATGCATTTTGGGATTCTCCTCAAGATTCAAGAAATGTAATAAGTTTTTGTGAGACTCGTATTCAAGCATTGACCTACCATGTTTCAAAATGTGAAATAAATAGCAAATTAAACTAACTTCTTGCACTTCTCACCAACCAACCCATTATAAACTTGCTACAAAATAGATACTCTCCCTTTAGAAGCATATGCAACTTGATTTTCTATGCTTATAATCATTGTTGGTATATCATTCCCCTTTCTTCACCCCTTTCATAAGTTTGTCAGCTTTCCTTCAAATGACATGTTTTTGTAATGAATCCCATTTTGGAGCTAGAAGTTTGTCTTTATGCTCAATCTCTGAACAAATTTTGCATTTCACAATATGCACAAAACCATTAAGCCCCACCTACAACTCAGCCCAAAACAACTTGCCTACCCAAGAAACCTAAAACTTTTTTTTAATTCATAAGCCCAAGTTTTACTAATTTTTGGTGGTGACAAATTTTAATCTAGAACTTCCACCACCTATTTTGTTGAATCAACACTAGGAGATTCTACTAGAGACTCATTCGAAGGACTCAAAAAATTCATAGGTACTTCAATGGTAGTGTTAAGTTGCTTACATTTCAAAATAGCAAGTTAATGCATAAATTGAACCCCACCTTTACTACTAAAAGTCATATCAAATGCAAGTAAAGAAGTGTCATCGCTAAGGTTTTATGAACTACAGAAGTATTTGAACTTAAAGTTCAGGGGTTGAAGCAGAGGCATCAAATCTAACTACACAAAACCACAACTTGCCATGACCCACCAACACCCACCACCAATTCGAATGCACAAAACCAATGGAATAAGACCCAAATGCACCATGCAATTACCACTAACACCCACCACCACTAGTAAAACAAGAAAAACTTCAAGAACCCACAAAGTAAAAAAACTTCAACAAAATGTGAATCCAAAAACTCACAAAACCAATGGAAGGCCAAAAATCAATGAACCCAAAGTCTAGACACTTTGGAGAGTGCACAAACGCACAAACCGAACAAGATGACACTAAAAATCGACAAACCCAAACAACCTAGAGAATGCACAAACCCACAAAATCGAACAACAAAAAGCCAAAAGTTGACAAATCTTGGAACAGCTTCTTAAACCCAAAATCCTAATCACCTTGTATTTGACTAGTAGTAATTGAAATTGTACAACGAGTGTCAAATCCTGAATCCCGGAATCCCATCATCCACGTGCATTATGTACACCAACAACTATAGGTTTTTGCTCAACGATGAAGTTTCTTCAATAGGTAAAACAAATCAATGAGCCATGGAAAACTATAGTCGAAAATTCTTGAATGTTTAAACCTAAATTGTTTTAGTAAGCTTTTGCAATAACAAAGTTTGCCCTTGGGGTGAAAGAATGGCGATGGACTTCAAGAAAGAAAAAGAAGGATGGCAAAATGTTTCGAGTAGGAAGGGAAAGGTTTGGCGAATGGCACAAATTTGTTGGGTAAAAGGTGGCAACTATTCAACAGCTGACATCAAAAAGTAGGTGACTTAAGGTTTTACTTAGGGGTGTTCTGGCAAATGTTAATGGTAGTCTATCGCTAGAAAGGTGATTAGATTACAAAGTCATGATTTTTTAGGTGACCTTTTAGGGCTTGGTAGCATTTTAAGGCGAAAATACCCAAAAAGTCCAAGCCTATAAATGGTTGGTCTAGATTTTTTGGAGACATTTGGCGATTTTTCACCCCAAAAAAAAGTGTTGGCTATCACCCATTTAACATTGGGTACTTCCTAGAATGCCACCTAGATTTTCATTTAACACTAACTTAACATCAAGTGTGAATGCACCATAAGTAGAACGTTGTCTCATTCCATATTAAACTTATCCATAAAGTCCTCTTCAATCCCATATCATGTTTCATCTTTCCAAGTTTATCTCATGTTTTCTTATTTGTAAAGTCCTTTTATTTGGGGATGAAATCATGAAATTGAGGACCAATAATGGTAATAGGGGTGAAATAAGATTTGAGACTTTATTTTTGGCCCTCCCCCCTTTTTTTAGTGGCACACTTGAAGGATTTCTTTGATTTATTTATTTTTACACCTTTTGGTTTTTTTAAGGCACACTCAAAAGACTTCTTTGAAAAAAAAAAACCTTGACATTTTTTATTTTTTTCTTTTTTTTTACAAGGCACCACTTGAGGGATTTCTAAGGGTTTATTTCAGGGACTTATAGGGGTTTTTTTTACATGATCTATATTAGTGGGTGTTTTCATCTTTGACTTCTTTTTCATTCTTTCATTTTCATTTGTGAAAGTTTTTTTCATTTTCATTTGTCCCTTTCATTTTATTTTTTTTATTTTGGTTGATTTCTTGTTTCTTCTTGTTTTTTTTAAGGTTTTTTTTTGTGGGGTGTTTTCTTTTAAGATTTCTTATTTCTAATTATTTTTTAAGATTGCATTTTCTTTTTGGTCCCCCTTTTTTTTAGTGTTTTTCATTATTATATAAGATTTTTCAATTTTTTTTGGCATTTTTAAAAGATTTATTTTATAGTTTTTTTATATACTTTTTTTGGGGCTTATTTTAGGGTTTCTTTTAGGACTTGTTTTAGAATTTCTTTTGGAGGTTTTTTGGGGGGTTTCTTTTTAAAGTTTTCTTAAAGGTTTGTTTCAAGTTTTTTAAGGGTTTTTTCTTGTGTTTCATGGTTTCTTTTGGTGGCGATGTTTATTTGGACATGGGTTATTCTAATAGATGTTTTAAAAAACATGCAAACAACATCAAATTGTTTATGCAACTACAGTTACAAGTGCTGACACATTGAAGTTATTCAACACAAATGAATTCAATTTAAGTGTTGGGCAATTACTCAATCAAGATGTGATTATTCAAGACAAGTTTGCCATAATGCAAACACTCTAGGTTTTTCCAAGATTTTAACAAACTTTAATTTGTCAAAATTTGATAAGTTAATAACACCAATGGTCCCCACCAATTAGGCCCATTTAAAATCCATTGGCAAGGCTCACATTATGACAAGGTGATTAACTAAATTAACCCCAAAACAATGATTACTGTGGAATTGAAGTAAAAATGCATTTTGTGATGATGTAATGAAAATTTTGCATCTTACATTTATGAAGCCATAAATCACTACTACAAAATGTGGGTGTAATTCACTAGTCCTTATTCCTTATGACCAATGAATTCACTACATCCCCCACTAAGTCATGTTCAATATGACAAATGAATTCACTCAAAATCTAATGAAATCATTTGTTATATATGGACGCCTTTTGTTGTAGTGAATGATGATATTCAATGGGTTAGTTAAAATGTCTATTTTGCATCTATTAAAACTCTTATAACTTTAGTTGTTTTGAAATTGTTAAATTTCATTTGTCTATTTTTCTTTATGTTGACTTCCATCTTTGCCTTGATCAAAGCTTTCTAATCATAATATTCAACCATTTCTTATATGCCATGGTGACAAAACTTTCAAACTACAATTACAACATTTATGTTTTTGTCTATGCATTGACACTTGATGTTGGTGCAAATCTAGGGCTTCAAATAGATGATAAAATAGATGTTAAATCATCTACAACAGGGTGAAAACACATTACAATGACCCCTCTTTGGGGCACTTTTGGGTCTAGTATTATAGTACATATAATATAATTGTTCCAAAAATATGGTTTAGTATCAATTTTGATTTTTCAGCCCTGCAATTATTATTTATACAAAAATAATGTTATGTAATATTAATTTTTAAATAATATTAAATTTCAGTACCTATATTGAAGGATTCATGCCTATATTTATAATATACATTGGTATAATAAGGCCATTATCTCATTTTGACTACACAATTTAAAGTTTCATTAATCATTAAAATAATCAATTTAATGAAATTTTTTAAATGGACCATCTAGTTATGCTTGTCATCTTCCATGTGAATGTGATTACTTGTCAGAATTTCACTTTTAGCACAAATTTATTGCATCTTTGCCGAAAAAACTCATTTTTTGAGATGAAAATTTTCAAATTAATCACATGGTATCCAAACATGGTTCAAACTATGTGAAATGACATGGTTCAATATACCTTCAACTTTCATAAATATTAAAAATCATTTAAATTATTTTGGAGTATATTTATGTTTTTGAATACACAAGTACACTACATTTTGTTTCCACAAATATATTCCAATCTCCCAATTTACAAACTAACATGAAATAGTTTCATTTTTAATATTTTTCCTAGGTTAAATTATAATAGTAACAATATTATGAAATTCTTTCAAAAGTTTAAAATGGAATACATTCAAAAATGCACACCCCTAGAAATTGGTACAATTTGACACCCCAAAGGGGGTCACCATAATGTGTTTTCACCCAACACACATATTGTATAAAGAGTAGAGGTCCTTGTTACTATGGGTGGGATAAATGTCCCATCAATCACAATCTATCGCCTTTTGAAAAAGTTCTAGGTGGCATGTCTATTCATTTTTCTCAATTGTGCCAAGACCTTTTCATTTTGCAACATAATTCTCTCATTCCTTTCCTCATTAGATATCTTAGTCTTGAACTTTTTCAAAGTGTTTCAAAATTGATCTTTCAAAATGTCCTTTTAAAACAAATTGTTGAAATAAATTACCTTGTAATATGTAAAGACCACCTTCCACACAAGGCTAGGTATAAGTTGTCACTTTCTTCTTGTCTTTAAAATATTTTTAATTGAAAAATGTAAATGGCAACTCATGGCCAAGGTGTTCAAAATCTATGATTTTATTATAGTCACAAGTTGTTTTTTCTTCCTTGCCACCTTTCAACTTGTGGCTTTTGCCACTAGTAATATTTTTAATCATAGTAATTTATTTCAATCATCATGTGATTTCTATGACTATCTAGTTGGGAAAGACAATGACTTTTATAATTACATTTAGGAAATATTATTAAGCAATAGGTATTTATTAACTTATGAAATGTAGACATGTGTTTAACCATAGTAAAGCCATGTGCACAATCTAACTAAACTTATTTATTAGCTTAAGATTAATGAAGTAGCCTACAAGCTTAAACTAAAAGCCTAGGTATGTAAATAAGCCAAAATAGGTAGGTAGGCTAAGTAAATAGGTGGGTAGCCTTAGTTTAGGTTAGTAATAGGCATAAGTAAGTAGGATCCTATTTAATTTATTGTCACAAACCTTATTGATTAGTTCATCCAAAGTGGTATTTCTGCTTTGAATATTTCTAATGCATGTACTATATGTGTAGATTATTTTTTCTTTTAGATTATATCGTTTACAAAGTTAAACTTGTTGACAAAAGATATGAGATAAATTTGATGAAAGGGAAACACTACAACATTATCCCTTATCCTTTATCCCATACAAAAATAATCTACATATTTACCCATTTTCCTACTACATATTACCCAACCTACTTAACTTAGCCAAAGCCTAAATAAAATAATAAATGTAAATAGGTATGATTATGTAACCTAATTAGCCTACCCTATAACTTACCTACCTACATAACCTAACTAGCTACCTCTTTCTCATAGGTTATGTAGATAGCTATATTTAGTTATTACCTACTAAACCCTACTTACATATATTATTTCCTTAAGTAGGTAGTTTAAATAAAATAAATAGGTACATTAAGTAAATAGGTAAGTGTATTAGGTGAATATGTAGATAAATGACTAAATAGGTAGGCTAAGTAGGTAGGCTAAGTAAACAAGTAAGTAAGCATAAGCAAGTAGGTAGATAGCTTAAGCTAAAAAGTTAAGTTAACATAAGTAAATAAATGGGTAAGTAAATAGGTAAATGTAAATAGGGAGGTAGGTAGGTTAAACAGGTAATCTAAGTAAGTAGACATGCCTACCTATACTAACCCTTAACTTACACTTATATCCTTAGATAAATATTTTCACACAATATAAAGTTTTTAAAATATCATTAACAAATCATAATATACATTTGAGGATTCTAAGTCCATGTCATCATCATGACCAATGTTTGATTATATTTGTAACTAATGTAATATATGATGAATTAGGTGGATGAGAATCACTCACAATTCATTCGTTTGAAAGCATTAGTTGTCATTAATTGCATCCTAAGTTATAAATATGACCAATGGAAGAAATGACTATAGTCATGTAATTATAATAATTATTACAAGACATTTTACATTTCACATATGACTACATGATTAGGTTTGAGCATTAGGAATAAATTAGTCAAATCATGAACTCCATGTTTTGACATAGTGAAAGTAAAATGAAAAAAAACTTGTGAACATATTCCCTTACTCCACACACTAATAAAAGAGAGATGTGCAAAAGCTCCAAGATGAGAATTAGGACAAAATGACAAATTCATGAATGTTTCTTATGCAAATCATTTGCACACGCCAAACAATGCAAGTGATTAGTGCACATGGAACAAACTTTGAGTCACATGCTTGCTTTGGGACCAAATGTTCCTTTTGAAATTAACAACCACCAAACAACACTAGTTCACCCTCAAACTAAACAGGTGGACAATGGCCTAATGAACCCTAAAATCACTCATCCATCCATAATGCCGAGGGCTCTTGCCTTAGGTTTACATTAGGGTAGTTTGAGTTCCCAAGTCCCAACCCAAGCAAATGGTACCAGATGGAAAGTTCATATTGAATCTTCCATTGCTGAAGTGGATAATGTTGTCCTGGGCGGTAAGGGAGCTTTTCAGGCCTACCTTGAAGACCCAGGACCTGATGGAATGAATGCCCATGGCAACCAAAAGTTCAGAGCCAAATCTTTACAGTACTTTATTTTCATTTTTTTTTCTGAAAGGTGAAGTTGTAAGGAGCTTTTGGTCACTTTCCCCTTTCCCCCCTTTGAGTGAACCAGTACCCAAAACTGAAGCCTCAAAAAGCCATTTAAGTTGCTTCTAAATTATTAGACTAAATATCCCATCAAGCACTCTAAAGGTGTAAAACTGCCTCTTCTTTGACTTTGCCATTTTGTCAAGCTTTGTGGGTGTGTGTTCTTGTAAGTAAAGTGGCTGACCTCCTCTTGATCCAGAATCAATAGCCCTCCCTCCCTTCCTCCCTCCCTCCCTCCCTTTCTTCTTTGAGCTTTCCTCTCCTGCTGCTCATCATGTTGCTGTGGACAATGTGAGAAAACTTCTCCAAAGTCAGTCAATCCCCCTGACAACCTGCTGACAACATGAACAGGGTCTTTCTGTTGCAGGATACTACATTGACATCAACCCTAGTTCTAATAAGTCATTGATATGATTTTCCATAGTCAAGATGGAAAAGCTGACATCCACCCTCGCCACCCCCCCCAAATCTTCACCTAAAACTTAAAAGGAATCAGCAGAATGTCAAAATGAGCAGGATGCTAAACACCCACCCCCCTATGAACTTTGCTGGTGTCAGGAGTAAATACAATTGGCCTAGTTTAGTTTCCCATAGTTTTCCTGGCAATTTGTCTCTAGGGTTTAGGGTTTTACTTACAGTAAACAGAATATGTATTGGTGTAAGATTAGGGCATATAAATTTTGCTTGAACTTGACCCAATAATGTGTGAGTGGAACATCCAGAGTCCTATTTTGTGCATAGGACATTAATGGGTATATTTCAGTAAGGGAAGTTTTTTAGTTTGAACCTGCCATAACCGAGTGAGTCATTACGCTATGACCTATTTGTTTCTATTGTTTTTTTGGGTTATCTCTTCTTTCTTCTGGTTATTCTTCAAACTATGGCCCCTCTAATTCTCCAACTACCCAATGGGTTGTTAATGAAATTTCATTATCCCACACTTTGGATCTAGGGTTGCAATGAAAGTTACACTAGGGTCTGGGGTGGTAGATTATGTCATTTCTCATCCACATTTTATGACATGATCTTTCAGTGATGACTCTACACTTGGTAATGGTGACCAACATGTATTTGTTGAACATGGATCCCAGACATTTCTGTCATGGAATGTTCTGACCCTCTCTCATTCTGTTGGCTGCAATGCCTGCTGCACCAAATGTTAACAGGCTCACTTGATGCCTTACCCAACATAATGAACAGGGCTGGCTTGGTATAGAGTTTTCCGTAAAGTCAGTAAAACACAGCACCAGAACCCTGAGTTTGGTCCAAAACCAAGTGAGATTCAAAAAAAAAACCTGCAAAAAGTGCATTAGCATTTGGGGATGAAATTAGAAATGCACCATTTCTTTTGTGGTAAACAGAGTTTCATCCTGTTTTGACCCCCTCTTTTCTTTTTCCTGAGCGCCTCCAATGCTGCTACAAATATTTTCACTGCACTGCTCCTACCAGTACAACGACTATAATTACTCTTGAACCTTGTGCATTAAATGTTGAGTTTCAGCGTTTCATACCCAGATTTAATAAAATTTCCTTACTTTGCGGACCTCACTCAAAGAGGAGATAGGGGGTGAAAGTAGGCCCAAAGACAGCAGGGTGACTTTAAGGAAACCCCTAATGGATCCTTTTCTTTTTTAATTTTTTTGCTTTGAGTAGGTGATTTCCCTCTGGTGTTGTCAATTTTCTATTATATTTCCACTCAAATTATTAGCCTTATGACTTCTGAACTTGAGGAAACACACTCATGCTCTGCTGGAGACTGTATACTAGAGTCAAAGACTAAACATCTCCTCAGCCTTCAGAGCATCATCATCAACAGCTTCCAAGCTGAATGAAAACACTCACTTGCCACTCTAAGAAAAGTAAGAAAGACTTCCTAAGTAACAGCTGCAACCTTATCAGATTTGATTAAATTATTTTGTCACTTGACAATGAAAGTGAAGAAGATTCTTTAATGTCTTTGGTGAACTGTCAAATTGACATTTCCATAAGAAAGTTGATGGATTTGATATTCTTTAAAAAAAGGGGGCTTAGGAATGATGACACATGTTTGCATATAAAAACCTTCATTAGATTTGTCCTTTGTATTTTGCAGGTACCTTACAACACATAATCTTCTTCCTTGCACCCAAGGCACAGTTGCAGGATAATTTGCAAGATTCAGAGCATGTGCAAATACATGGGTGGTTGTTGGAAACATCTCTTTTTTGGCCTACTCACCTTATTTATTCTTCTCTGTGGGACACCCATGACATGGAGGAGATCAAGTCACCTTGGCGATTTATGTCTAATGTCGTTCATGACGTTCCATGGGAACTTAAGCTACCTCCCTTATTCCCATGCCTGAGAACAACATATTAACATATTGCTGATGGTTTTTTGCCTCCTTTATTTAAGGCGATTGCAAGGGTTATTTTGACTCATTAGGCTATATACCTCGTGAGCAATGATGCCGAGGATTATACATGACTCGACACCCACCAATGCACCATCCATTGGAAGCCGGTTATTACCAGTATTGCAGGGGTGGGTATTTGTGACAAGAGTCGGTTCTTGGGTTTTCACAAGTGTTGTCATCACCAACCACTTTGGTATCATGCTTGCGTTTTTGTTTTCATTTGTGTCTTTGTGCATTTGTATGTTGCTTTTGTTTTTATTCTTGTACTTTTGTTCTTCTTGTTCTATATCATCCTCTTCTTCTTCTCTTTTTTTCTATGTTCTTTTTTGTTTTTTTTTTTTTTCTTTCCCCTTATGTTGCCTTCCCAACACACATAAACCTCACCTTCATGTGCATCATCATGGTTCCTTAAGTGTTGCAGGAGTGGAGATGGCAATCACAGAGTAGTGGCAAAGAATGTGAGCAGATTGAGCTTCCACACCATCAAGCTCAAGTTCTGCAAACTCCTTCATTGTGGCAAGCAATTGGTAGGCAAACAAAAGGTAAGCCACATCCCTTCCATCTTGTGTGTACTTTCTTTAATTTTGCCCATTTTGTGTTTGTTGAAAGGGGTGATGTTGTATTTGGAGTGTGCTGTTCAACAACATTTTTCTGAGTAGGAGCATGAATCTATGGAGAGACAATAATACCAAGGCCATATCATGTGGCTATAGTGGGGGATGACAACTATGGATTGGCTTAAGTCAAGGGGGGAAAGCTTTTCTGGTGTGAGATTCCTTAAAGCATGCATGCAATCCAAATTTTCATTTTTCAAGAATAGAATCGAAAGACTCACTGACAGTACTCATATAATTGCAAGAAAATTGGAACAACAATCCAAACCATACAAAATCTAAAGGCTAACTAATAATAATAATGATAAATTGTTCAACTAGATTTTGTTTTAGGGTTTAGGGTTTTGCAATGTCACAAGAGGAATCAGACAAGCTTAATAACACCCACTAATCACCTGACCAATCCAAGTTTGCACAGCCCTCTTCACAGAAGTGAGACTCCATCAGACTAAACCAATCCAAGTCTGCATTTCAGAGCTACAATAGAATAAACGGTAGAACATGTTGTGCATTTTCCACAGTCTGACAAATGGCATTGTCCTCCTGTCTCCATTCCCAGAAAGCATCATCACATATGACACAGTATAAAATCCACGCTAATTGAATTTTCAAAGCAACAAGCTATTCCTTCTTTGGCCGTTGAAACCTGAATATTAAACGAAAGATAGAACGCAGGGAGTTCCAAATGGATGAGTACCAGTGGTTGTTGGATGTCTCTTTGGCCAGAGGTGGTTCTGGGGCCTTGAAAAGACCCTTGTACATTTCCTTTTGCTTTAGATAAACCTCTCGTTCCTGTTGAGCAATCACCCTAAGCTCACGTACGACAGCTTTGTCCTCTGGCACAAGCTTCTGCACTTTTTCAAAATCCAGCTTAGCTGTATCTGTTTGCCCTAATTCCAGACGTGCTTTTCCTCGACGGAACAATGCCTTGCTGTTATCTTCATCCTCTGTTAGCACCTGCATCCATCCATCCATGGCTCTTCCTCATGTTAAAATACTGAGGTGGCGACACAAAAGAAAAACCCCATCTGGTAAAGGAAGGTCCTTGATTACACATGAAGAGTGGCCTATTTTCCTTAGGAATAGAACACACAGGGGGGCCTCCTCACCACTGTGCAGTGAGCAATGACTTCCTCAAAACGATGAAGTTTAAGCAGGCAGGCAGCCAGGTTGAGATGACAAGGATTCTTGACTGCATTTGCCATGTCCCGGTACTTGCCAAATAGCTGGAACATGAAGTCATCCCCCATGAAAGCAAGAGCCTGTGGATCCCCCTCCCAAGCACACAACCAGGTCAAAGGTAACTACTAGTTTTGCACCCGTTTCAACTATGTTACCCATTTAGCTAATGTGGTCTTCTCCTGTCAGTCACCTACTGGTCTAAGAGCAGCTCCACCAGTGCTCACTATGTGGCCCTGCACTGGAAACTTTGGATGAGGTGCAGCAGTCATATCCAGTGGGCCCACTGGAAGACTGTCATGGCCCTGGAAAAATGCACATCTTCCAAGGGCCTGGAGGATCCCTGGAAGTGTCTCATAAATACAGTAAAATTGTATTTATTGACTGCTCCCTGTTTCTGATTGGCTAGATACTTTGATTGGTCCAGGTGGGATACTATTAGTTGTCTCCCACATATTTGCAGTCCCAGTTTTAGTTTAATGCATGGTGTTGGAAAAAAGTAACTAACTAAAACTTGAATGTGAGAGATTTTTGCAGGGTCTGAGGAGAATCTGAAGAATAACAGGTCTACCATTTCATATTGTTGCATTGCTGCTGCTATTTTCCCTTCTTTGAAAAGCTCATTTCCGTCAACTTTCCTCCGGTCTGCTGCCTCAATGCGCTCCTCCACTGTCATTTCACCTCGCGGCCTCCCCTGCCATGCCCAATTTCTCAGACTTGAATATCCAGTGCAAAGATCACAAGCAAAGCTTGCAAGCATCATCACCTCCCCCGCAATGGATGATAGCAAGCAGAAGAACAAGGAAACTACTACTCAGAATTTCAGAATAACCCAGGGCTTTGAAACTTTTCTACACAGAAAGACTTACTTCTCTGGCTTGCTCAAAGCCAACGAGCTCAACCTCATAAATAACATCCGCCATTGGAGGCACATTTGGGAATGAGAAGCTGCCTTCCTTGCCATATGCAAGCTCATGGCCAACATGAAAAAGCGCACTCTCACCTGCATTCATACTGGCAACTCCAATTGCCAGGCCTTTCAGTTGTGGTTTCTCTGCACCATCATCAGTTGAGAGATTTGGGCTTTCACGTTAGGGTGGGCTTCTCCAGCATTTGATGAATCAAAGCAAACACCAGTAAAGGGTACAATAACAACAACAACATTGAGGTAAAAGTTTCCTCCACAGGTCTAAAGCTCACCATGGCCAAGATGGAGCTCTGTGGGTTGTTGCTCTAGCCAAGTATCCTCAAACTTGTGCATGGTGCTTTCAGTCCATGCTCGATAATGCACTGCAGCCAGCCAGCCAGAGGGATCATAACAGCACCATCGCTCTCATCTCCAACACTCTGCTTCCATGAAAACCCTAAATCCTAAAGACTAAACCCTTCCTGCAGATATTAGGGCTTGAAACCCAAGAAATGTTTGTCTGTTTTCTGTAGAACCTAATAATTTCCAAAGAGCCCAAAGATGCAACAGCTTCCATGTAAACCCTAAACCCTTCCTGTACATATTAGGGCTTGAAACCCAAGAAATGCTTGTCTTCTGTTTTCTGTGAAAACCTAATAATTTCCAAAGAGCTTGAAGATGCAACAACGTACCAAAGCAAGTGGAATGCCGAGGAGGAGGGGCATCCCCATGACCTTCTTTCATGATTTGCTTGGTTACCCCCTGTTGCAAAACCTGGACCTCTGTGTTGACTTGGGGTGGCAGATTTTCATCTCTCCCTTGTGCTGCTGCTGCTTCCTTTCCTACAGTTGACTCCTGAACTCCTCCTCCTGCTCCTCCATCTTCATATGCCAAAGAAAGAATACACTGCAGTCTTCAGCTCCGGAAAAACTTTCTAAACATCAATTCCACCAGCTCCAAAGCCACCACCTTGACCTAACCCATGATCCCAATCCTTCAAAGGAAACATACCAAAAGAAGACTCTCTCCCTGTGGTGTTTACCAAAAGCAATGCAGCTAATACAGATTGGGTATGTTCTAAAAGATTCAGGACTATTCTCTCACCTACAGATGTGCTGGAATCGTCCACTGCCGGATGTTCTCCTCCTCCTCCTCCTCCTCCTCCTCCTCCTCCTCCTTCTCGCATCTGTAATCCAGCGCCAAATTTTTCAGGTGTGCCTGATTCTTCTTCTTCCTCGGGTTCAGAGGACGCCAAAGTTCCCAGATCCGATGCCATCTCAGAAACCCACTCACTTACCTGCTGCACCACTTCCCCTTTTCTCGTCTCTCCCAAACTCAAGCAATTTTAGGGTATGACCAGATTGGTATGACCTGAGGCAATATATGCAGTACGTACCAGCCTCGTGCCAATACTTGCCTGGTATGTAGTAGGGCTCCTGAGGCAATAGGTACCAGCCAGCCTCGTACCAGTACCTGCCTGGTAGTGATAGGGACTTGAGGTAATACAGTTTAATACAAGGAGTGGAGTTGGGAGGAATTTCTTGTTTCTCTTGTACAAGGTTAGAAGAAGCCAGGATTTGGAGTCTTGGGTCGGATTCTCAAGCATGATTGTGTTCCTTGGATCATTATCATGGAATTGTGAAAATGTCGCTTGTAATCTTCAAGAGTAGAGGAAAAGGGATTTTGGAAGCTTATTTGAGGAGGTCCAGATTGCTTTCGTTGCTGGTAACACACGCATGCATGCATGCAATGGATCGGAGGAGTTTTGCAGCAATCTGAACCCTAAACCGTAATCTTTTTTCTCTGTCTGAAGTGTATCTATCTCTGTCTTGGAAGCTTCATGACCCACGTTGGTGAAGATGGGTAATCATGATCATCATCTCAAAGGGTTGCTGCTGCTCCTCCTCTTCTTCTTCTTCTCCTCATTCCCGTCATCATCCTCTTGTACTTCCGTGACGATGCAAGATGGGTTACCCTTCCAACAACTCCTTTCCACGAACTCCCGCAGCTTTGAAATATCTGGTGACATGTTTGTGAAAGATGGGTTACCCTTCCGAATCCTTGGAGGCGAATTGCACTACTTCAGGATCCTCCCACAGGTAAGAACTAAGGACCCATTTGCACTACTTCAGGGTTCTAGGGTACCACCCAATTGCAGAATTTCATTATGTTTTTTCCTGTGGAAAAGAACCCATCAGATCTCTAAAGAGCTTGCACATTAGGGTTTGCAAACCACTGAGCCTTGTTGTGATGTGGAACTCTTTGAAGTTTGGTAAGTCGGGCATTGAAAAAATAAAGAAAGAAAGAAATAAATAGTTGTTGTTGTTGGATTTTGCCACAAATGGCAGCTGTGGAAAGACAGATTGCTTCGAGCCAAGGCATTGGGTCTGAACACCATTCAAACTTATGTGCCATGGAACCTACATGAGCCAGATCCTGAGATGCTCAACTTCAATGGCTTAGCAGACCTTCCGGCTTTTCTTGAGCTTGCACATGAGCTAGACTTTTTGGTCATGCTTCGAATTGGGCCCTACATTTGTGGAGGTATATGAAAATTGAAACAAATCTTAAATAATGCAGTTCAACCAGTTCTTTCTTTCATGGGATATTTATGCATTGTGACATACCTATAGCTTTCAATGTTTTTTCTTTTTTGGTGAATTTTTGCACCACAACAACAAGAACAACAAAAATTATGTGCAAATTGTGCAAAGGGTTCTTTTGGATTTTTTTGCAAAAGTTGCCATTTTTTGAGGAAAAACACATGGAAGTCACCACATTTAGATGCCGAGGTCATGGAGGTCATCTGAACAAAGCAGGATTCTCAAAAAGTTCTACTTTCTTGCCTGACATCTAGCCAGATTTGGCTCATTAATGTTGTGGATGGTCACCAGTCCACCCACTCGACAAAATTGAAAAAACCAAACCTTGATTGCTTTGCTGTTGACCTTCACACTGTTTTGTTGAGGATTTTTATTCTTATTTTCATTTTTTGGTGTTGGCAGAATGGGATTTCGGGGGATTTCCAGCATGGCTCCTTGCACTGCAACCTCCAGTGCAACTGCGCTCATCAAACAACTTATTCTTAAACATGGTGCACACCCATCTTCACATCCCTCCTTATCCTTGTCAATTCCTTTCCCTCAGGAAGGAAGAAGAAGATCATCATTTCACAACTGCTGTTTCAGGTATTTGGAAAGACATAAAATTTCCTTCCAAGCCACTTGTGCAAGAAGATATCATCATGCACAAAATGCCTGTGCAGGTGGATGAATGCTTTTTTTTTTGCAGACTTCATGGAGCAGCAATGCTGCTAGATTAGAGCACACAATACTGACTCCCAGATTGTGGTGCAGGTGGATAGATGGTGGGATTTGTTGCTGCCCATACTGGCACCATCACTGTACACAGCTGGTGGCTGTATCATAATGATCCAAGTACTCTCTGCTATGCTTTTTCCAAGTCAGTATATTTATTTATATATTTAAAGAAATTCTGATTTGTTCACAAATATCCAATTGTGTTGTGCAGATTGAGAATGAGTATGGATCATTTGGAAGTGATCATGTGTATTTACATCACCTGCTTGATACAGTCAGGGAACACCTTGGGAATAATGTCATCATGTACTTCAAACTCAAACCCTAATAAATACCTTAAACCCACTTTCTTTTTCCTGTATAGTCTTTGTACACTTTCCCCTATGTTCAATCCTCATTGCTGGTTCATGCTGCTGCTCAGTTATACGACAGATGGAGCGGCTGTGGAGAATCTTGAGAATGGGAGCCTTCAAGGTTGTGGAGTTTACACAGGTGTGTCTAACCAATAGCAAAACATGTATGCCCGTGACCTAATTGCTTTGTGTTTGTAACCAGTGGAATAGCAACTCTTGCTTTGAATAATGCATAGCAAGCTTTAGGCTCAAATCTGTCATGCTTTTGTAGGTTTTAGGGTTGAGGGTTTGAGGGTGTAGGGATCATGGACTACTGTGACTAAAACTGAAACATGCAAACATAAAGTCAAATGTAAACTCCAATGTGTGTTTGCAGCTATCGACTTCCCAACAGGCTCAGATCCATCATCAGCATTTGCACTGCAGAAACATTACAACCCTGCAGGGATGTCACCCCCTTTATCAGCGTAAGTCCATTTTTAGTCATTTGCTGTTGGCTTTTGTTTCTGGGTACTTTCCTGCAGATGCTTCAGTAGCACAACTAAGAACTATGTGTGTGTATAGGGTTTAGGGTACTAAAACCCTGTGGCCAGGGAATGTTAACAAGTCCCTTTTTATGTTATTTTTTGAAAGGTATTTAAGTAATAATTATTTGAATTTTATATGTATATGAACTGCATGAAACCATAGACTCTAGATAAATCCAGAGTATATATATATATATGTATGTACATGCTCTTTGATGAGTGTGGAACTTGGGAGGATGATAAGTTGAACAATTTGACAGGGAATTTTACACAGGCTGGCTAACCCATTGGGGCGAACGAATTGCTCAAACAGATGCAGCAAGCACAGCATCCGATTTGGACTATGTTTTATCACTAAATGCTTCTGTTGTACTATATGTAAGAGAGCTGCATCATATGTCTCTTATGTTAGAGTTGCCTTTTTTTCATCAAGGGTACAGGCTTAAGCATTCTGTGGATACATCTGTGAGATGTTTCTTATATGGGGGAACTGGTTGGGCAAACTGCGGCGCAGATGGTGCACGGAGGAACCAGTTTTGGGTTTCAAAGTGGTGCCAACACAGGGGCTTTCTCATTTGATTTCCAGCCCGACATCACCTCCTATGACTATGTAAGCTTTGATTTGAGGACTGATGGGTAGGTAACTACAAAACTGGATTTTATTTATTTATTTGTTTATTTTCCCCTTGTTCTTCTTCATACACTTCTAATGGCATTTTGCAATTTCTGCAGCAATTGAAATCTCTGATGTCGGTTTATATCAGGATGCACCCATTGGAGAAGCTGGTGATGTAAGCAATGCCAAGTTTCAAGGTAACCATTGCATTTAATCCACCCTAAACCCTAAATCATCTGAACCATACTTAACACCCATCTCTCTTGATTAGGAATGTCTTTGTTTTTTGCTCAAACCCCAAAAACCTAATTACTATTCTTCACATAGGTCTGTTGGCTTTTGGAGCTGTCAATAAAAGTCAATCCATCATTGGGAGAATACTGATTCTGTGGTTTTGGTGTGTATGTTTTCAGCAATTAGAGAAGTGATGAGCAGATATGTAGTCGGCACACTGCCAGATCCACCTCCCCTGCCGGAAAGAAGAGCTTATGGGTTAGTCACAATGGACATGCTAGCATCTTTGTTTGATTTGCTGGAGGCTTTGAGCCAGCCTCCGCAAGGAGTTTCTATGGACTGGCCTGTACCAATGGAACAACTCAAGCAGGCATGCTAAACCCTAAACCCTAAAAGACACCATTTATTACATTCTTATCAATTTTGCATCCTTCTTAACATTGGTTTACAGAATTATTGTCAACCACATTGCACTCACAACATCATGGGCTGTTGTGTTAACCCAGTGAATTGTTTGTCATTGATCCAGGCATCTGGGTTCATTCTCTACCGGTCAAAACTGCCTGCAAGTGTGCAACCGGGTAGCAAACTCTCAGTTGTGCAGGTAGGTCAAAACTGGTGTTTTTGTCATCCATAAGATGCACCACTCTCAGACAAGCTTACTTTGCAATCCTTGTAGTTACAGGAGATACATGCAATGTCAGGGGTTAAGATAGCTTTCCCTTGCGAGATATGCAGCATGTACTTTTGTTTCCCAAGTCCATGTACTCACCACTAATTTTCTTACAGACATATTGGAGTTTAGAGGTTTAGGGTTTAGGGTCTGCAGTTATCATCTCTATGCTTTCCTGCAACAAAAGTTTTGTGATTGAATGCCAATGTGCATCATGGTTGGCCCCAGGTATATGATAGAGCTCAGGTGTTTGTTGGAAACAATTCTGCCAACCGCATGTATCTGGGGACTCTAGAGCGCTGGTCTGCTAACTCTTTGACAGTTGCTACTGCTGCAGCTCTGCCTGGTTCACAACTTGACATCCTGGTATGTGCAAAATGTTGTTGGAGAAATGGTCAAAACTAACCATGGTGTTTGTTTGCTCTAAACATCATCTTTAGCTAATTTGTTCACAGCAGGCATTTGTAGGTTCAATTCTTTATTGCAGCTTTGTGCATGGCATTTGCAATCTGATGAATTGATGACATTTGTGTTCAAAATGCAGGTTGAGAACATGGGCCGAGTTAATTATGGACCATTCATGGGCGAAAACAAAGTTCAGTCACTTCCTTTGTGCAAACCTGTATTTCCATGGTATCTCAGTAAATGGAGGTTTTGTGCACTATTTTAGGGTTTAGGGTTTAGGGTTTTAAACACAGAAATTACATGGATACAAACTCTCTTTCCTAACCTTCCTTGCACAACACTGCTTTCAGGGCATCACAGAGGCTGTGTTTCTGGATGACACACCTGTCCTCGGATGGACTGCATACCCAATTGAACTAAATGACATTTCAAAAATCACATCCAACATTGTGACAAGGAGAAGAATGTATGAATCTGGATTGGAGGCTATGACATCAGACACTGACTTGGCTGAAGACCTGCAAGTTGGGGGTACTGTCAACCTATGTTTTTCTCATCTTTTTTCTATTGTGGAATTAGTCACAAATTGGGCAGCTTCAATGATCCGCAAAATTTGTATGGTTCTCAAAAATGGTTGGCATCTCAACTCCATTCTTTTTGTGCATTGTTGACAGGAGGTGGTCCAGCATTCTATCGAGGAGTGCTGAAGATTGAGAATTCCCAAAAGTCAGCAGACACATTCATATCATTCCGGGGGTGGACAAAGGGTGTGGCATTTGTAAATGGCTTCAACCTCGGTCGCTTCTGGCCAGTATGCTGCTTTTACTCAAAAGCCCCTTTTTGTCATACACAATATATATACAACAATGAAGATTCTAGCAATACAGTAATCAGAGTTCCAGATAGTGAGATCATCACGGTTATCTGTAAATTTTCTTTTGAGTTCCTTAATCAGGGGAATGTTATGAAATTCATATGAATGGGTTCTCTACCCTAAACACTAAACCATAACACATCACTCACTTTGGGATGTGTCTTAATATTCATGCCTGACATTTTCATGGAACAGAGCGTTGGCCCTCAATGTACCTTGTATGTTCCTGCACCTCTACTCCACTCAGGTGACAATGAACTGGTGAGTTCTACTTTCTGTAAAAACTGGCAATATATATGTCCTTAAAACCAAAATCCATTATTCCAGAGTATCTCCATCTGTGCACAACTCTTTTGCCTCTTGAGGAAATGTTTTTTTAGATCTATTATTCATTTTGTATCCATAATGTTGCTAGCTGATGGTTATTATGCTCAAAGAACATGAAATGGGAAGTTTGGATCAATAGGCTTGTTGTGCAGCCACCTGCCTAGTGATTAAGCCTGCTTCCAAGAGGTGGCAGTAACTGAGAGCTTGGACCATTGGGTCCTCACTAAATTTACACTCTCTTTTGGGTGTCATCATAATATACCCATTATGCAAAAAGACTCATTGTATGGTGTACTCTGATTTGAATTGGGTCCATTGTTGTGCACTAAACCCAGATCTTGTTGGAGCTTGAAAGCTTAACCACAGCCACCACCCCAACAGTTCAATTTGTCAACAAAGGGGACTTCACATGTGGTATCAAATCCTCGTAAGCTCTCCTCACAATACCATAAGCTATTTTATTATTGGGAAAAAATGGCGGTTCAGATGCCACATGTGATACTTTCTCACAACACAAGTTTGTGACATTGATGATTCGTGCAACTTGTCAATTCACAGGTTAGGACGTTGACATGCCTTTTTCCACATTTTCTGCACTGAATGTTGAAGTCGATTCTCAATCCCAATTGGGTAATCCTCGACAATGCTCAAGGCGTTCTCACATGTATCCTCAACCTATCCCTAGCTTGTACTTAACATTCATTTGAAGCTTTCAATGCTTTGGAGGTTTAATAGGGATCCATTGGAGTTAAGATTGGGGGATGCAGTGTGTCATTTGCAACACCAAAGATGAGGCTCCAGAGTCACTCCTTGGGGATAAATAAACTCATAGGTGAATGTATGTCCCACCTTTATTCTCTTTGCATGGACAAACATGAAAAATACACAAATGCACACAGATATGTAGCATTCAATGGCTATGGGATTTGGATATGGTCATGGGACTAAAATTAACCTAGTTGGAAAAACATGATGTGTTTAGAAAGATCTGAATGGCTCTTCAAGATGCCCCAAATTTACATAAAATTTGATCCAAATCATGATTAGTTTTAAACTTACCCAAGGGCTGCAAATAGCAAGCACAAACAACCTATCCACAATCACTCTCCTTGAAGCTCCACATGCTAGCATTGTAACCAAGCATGTTCAATCTAAATATCAAAACTACCTCAACAAAAATTCACTTTGGTGTTTGGAGGACTTCCCCCAGCAGAATATCCCACTCCAAGCTCTCCAAGATGGTGAAGAGGTTTTTCGTAATAAAGTTAATCCATATCATGTAGCTAACACAACATTGAAAGTTCATGTTCACCAAATTCATGTGATGGGATCAAAAGGATACCACAATATTTTTACTAAGGCATCAAATAGGGCCCCAAAGTCAAAAAATCTCCCAAACTATCAAGTTTTCTACTTGTGCGCCATCTAAGGAAGCCTAGGTCTTGAGTCTTGCAAAGTTCTTATGTGAAGCATAAGCTTTGTTTAGAAGCACTTTTCAACTTTTGTTTGTTGCATCCAAATTCTAATTGTTTTTCTTTTGGTTCACATTTTTGAACGACCTCCGAGTTTAAGACACAACCTTAAGAGTTTAAAGGTTTAGAAGGAAAAAAAGATATAGACAAGAGGAACAAGACAAACATCAAAAATTGCTTGTGTTGGAAGTCTATAACATGGAATAAGGGTTTTTTTTAAACTAGCACAACCTTAAAGAGCTTGACCTAGGGCATTCTAAGGAGTTTGAACCCAATTTTTTTCTCCCAAGCTCCACAACAACACCCCAATTTTGCAACCCCTTTAAGGGAGGTTTAACCCAACATAACCAATTCTAATTCTAATAGCTCAATGTACGAAAGAAGAGGAAGAATGTTTTGATTATCTTGTTGAAGACCTTTCCTTTCCGCAAGCATTTCTCCTACTCATGTGATCATTTTTCATATGGTATCACCATGGTTGTGATATTTTCCAAGCCCTAATTGGCGAATGGTAGAAAGAATCCTTGAAGCAATGAACCTCCAAGACTATAAACAAGACATCTTATCTTGTTTCCAAAAACCAAAGACCTTCTAAACCTCCACAAACTCCAATAGTTGTGCCTTGTACTCCAAATCTTAAACCCCCAAAATGTCCCCATAGCCATGAAAAACCAACTAAATACCCTAAATGTCTACTCCCTCCTCTAACAGATGCATTCATGATTGAGCATCTCCTACCAAAATTGCCTATGGATTCATCTATGATGTGATGCCTCCATTGAGTAAATTGTGTTTGGCATAAAGTTTTGGGTGAATCCCTTGAATGCCATGCCCTAAACAATGTGAAACATCGCAACATCTTCTACCATTACACAATTGCCCAACAAGGACTTCCAAGGTGGTCTTTGAAAACCCATTTACAATTCAAATGAATTGTTTGAAGCTTTGTTTCCTAGATGATCCCAACATTTGATATTTTTGTTTTGAACAACCATATTGTACATATGTTGTTGTTTTGAAATTTGGTCTATATGGGTAGTCAATTGAACCTAAAATGTAAAATCAGATTTACATCTCATAAAAGTATTTAAATAACTTGATTTTGATGATTATGGGTTTAGGGTGAACCTCAAAACCGAGTTGTAATTGGGTGGCAACTCAAGAAACTTGGAATTTTGGTTGGCTCTAATTTCTATACATTTAGGGTAAACATGAAACCGATTTTTTCAAATTGCAAATCAAGAAAGTTGAAATTTCTATTGGTTTTGTTGTGAATGGGTACTCAAATGCAACCACATCTTGGTTTTTTAGGTTTGTAGCTCCAAAAATATGATATATTTTGATGAATATGGATATTCACGTGAATTAGAATCCAAGGTGTATGGTCTGTGGCTTTGTTTTTGTTAAAAATAATGTTGATTTTGATTTGTATGCATACTTAAATGGACCTTAAAACCCTGCTTTTGGGTTTCTAGTTCAATAATCTTGAAAAAAAATTTGTTTTGATGTATATGGCTATTCATATGCACTTGAATAATGGTATGGTCTACAATTCAATAAATTTGACAATTAAGTTGGCTTTTATGTCTATGGATATTAACATCAATTAACATCTAAGGCATATGGTTTGTAGCTCTAGTTTTGTTGAAAATTATGTTGGCCTTGATGTCTATGGGTATTCAAATGCATATGACCCATTTTTTCAATCTACAACTCAATAGAATTGGAAAAAAATTGTTGGCTTTGATGTGTATGGGTATTCATATGCACCTAAAACCCTTCTTTTAGGTTGGTAACTTAATAATCTAAAAAAAATTGTTAGCTTTTATGTGTATGGATTTGCAAATGCATTTGAACCCAAAATTTTAGGTCTACACATCTAAAACAACATAATTGTGTTAACATTGGTGAGTATTAGTACTCAATGAACTAAAAAATCTCTTCCTTATGGTCTACAATTCAATAAACATTCCTTATTTATGCACAAATGTAGTTCTAGTCATGGTCTTGCTTATGCATTAGCCAAGTTACTAAATTGGTGATCTTCTTTTAAGTTTTGGTGAAATGATCCATGATCACGGTGGTCTTCATAATGAAATAATCCCTATCATGGCCTTGGTGGTTTTCATTGTGTATTAGGCCATTTTTTTGGTGGTCTTCTTTTTAATTCTAATGAAATAGTCATTAAACCTTCAAATTCAAGTGGTGATGATGGTTTTGGCAATTTTGATTGCGCATTAATCACTATTGTTGGTGATTTTCCTTAGATTTCAATGAAATTGTCCTTATTTAGCCCCTATTGTAGATAATGATCATGGTATTGGTGATCTTCATTATGCATATTCTACTCAAATGGTGAATTTTTTCCAGATTTTGGTGAAACAATTCTTAAATCACAAAATTCAAATGGTGATGATGGTATTTGTGATCTTGATTATGCATCAAACACTATTGTTGGTGATCTTCCTTTAGGTAACATGGTGAAATAATCTTTATTTAGCTTTTATTGTAATTAATGATTGTGTTATTGTTGGTCGTTGTTGTGCATTTTTATATTGATGGTGCCTACAACCACCATTATTAACACATATATAACATATAAAACATAAATACATTAAATGGTACAATAGATTCAACCCACCCTTTATCTCTAAAGTTTAAATCCCCTTAAGCTAAATAACAATGTAATAAATGTTTAATATTGGAAATCAACCATGAATGAACATTTTGGTTTTAAGATGAAAGGACCAATAGGCCAAGTGCAAATATGAGCCCCATCATTAATTACACGGCATGGTGGTTGTAATCCTTCAATTCTTCAACCAAATGTCAATCATCTTGGAAAATTTAAGTTACATCCTATTTTTAATTATAAGAATAAGCACCTAAGTTTATTTTAAGCACCAAAGGCAAAACCATTTTTCAACTAACACTTCTTCCAATGGTGTTATAAGACATCATGTATACCAACCTCTAAAACACTAATCATAAATCAATATAGTAACAACTCCCATAGACTACCCACACAACATATTATGTAATCCTGCATGGACAACCACTAAAGATGGATCAACATGACAATCAATATGTGGAAGATGACATGACACATAATTATGCACATGGTCCTTCCAAGTTTGATCATCCCATCTTTCAAAACAACACCTCAAAAGGTAACACCTCTTGCACATGCAAAATAACATGTCATGCAATCACGTCCAAAGTAATGTTAGTTGTTTATTACAAGTACACGTAATCTCCTAGCTCAAATTTATGAATTTAAGGCTAATAACCACCTCCCTGAATAATGGCATATTAAAGTGTGTCTCAATGTTAAACAATTGTTAAATTTTGCATAACCATTGGCATTACACATCAAAACAAAGGCTACTTGATGCTCACATGCCTAAAACAACATTTTTGGATCATCCAAATCCACTATTGCCATGTCATCACATCATATTAAAGTTGGTAGTTCAAGATCATGGCCAAACAATAAAAAATATGATGAAAATGAAATTAAAAATGCATGTCAACTAAACATACACCCCATAATTAACCATGGTAACTAAATATTTCAATCTCTAGTATGACCTTTTTGGAACCCATACTATGCAAACCTCATTTCATTGTTTACACCATTTTTTTTATTAACACATTTGCCTTAAATGGTCTAATGAAGTTATATGATGATCTATAAGTGTTTTTCACACAATTCTTAATATTCCCCATGGAATTTGATACATTGGTTGATGAGTACTAATGATGGCATCAAACCTATTGAACACATCCAAAAATGCATATGTTGGGCCATTATTAATGCGATCTGACAATGGAACCAAATCGAACCATTTGGAAACATGTTCAGTCATAGTTCCAAAATTTATCAATTATGTTATATTGTCAAACTCAAGAGACTAGCGAAATTTAAACTCCACCAATACCTTAGACCCACGATGGCAATGGTTATAAATGAGGTGTAGGTGCATTGAATGATGCATGAACTCAATCACACTCCACACACCAAGAAACATACTATTGAATTTGTAGTTGCATTTCACATTACCAATATTATGAGTGGAACAAACTATAAATCCATCAAACCCCAAATTGATACAACTCTTTGTGAACATGTCACACAAGGCCTTCGGATTGTTTTAAATGAAGCACTACCCACACTTATCCATCACTCCACACCTATAGGAGGGAATTATTTTCCCATAAGAACGTTTTGGCCCTACATATGACCCAATCATGTTCCCTAGATGTTAATCTTTGACTAGGACTTTACATGAACTTGCATATATGCAATAAAAAGTGCATATTTATATATGTTTAGGGCACCACTCAATGCCCACATCATGGAAATCCTTGGCACTCACGTTAATTTGAGGTACAACCCCAAAACATCCCAACAATGACATATATGTATGCAAAGGCATGCCAACCTATAATTGCCTTGAAATTGACATCACCATGCCAACAAGCGCCCATGGTATCCTCCTCATTAGAACTTGAGTTCCAACTTAACCCATCAACACCCTGATTAACCTTACCAACCCTATGAACAATGTCAAAGTCATACTCATGCATGATAAATGCCCACATGGCTCACTTTCTTGTGAAACAATTTGATTCCGTTATGAATTTCAAAGGCTGATGATCCATAACCAAAATGAATGGGCTACCATATAAATAACACCAAAATGATGAAACTACCCAAACAATAATAAAGCATCCCCCTCAAACGAATTGTATCTGGTTTTCATCTTATTGTTGAATTGATCAACATATGCCACCACAAATTATCAACCATCATCATCCTATTAGATAAACATAGTTCCCAGTCTTAAGGTGTTCCAATCCATGTTTGTTTGAAATGGTCCCAAATGGGTTGTTGGAAAATGGGAGTTGAAGTGAAACATGCCTTAAATTCCTAAAAGGCATATTCTTATGCTTCACCCCAAATGTATTCATGGTCAATCCTTGTCAACTGGGTCAAAAGTTTTGCAATTTTGCTAAACTCTTTGACAAATTGCAAATAATAATTACACAAGCCTATAAAAACTTGTGATAACCAATTATTGTGAATACATGTTTGGCAAACGGAAAAAAACAAGCAACAATTATAACATGTGATAGTTGGTGATAGCTTAGGTTAAGTACGTAAATAAACATATATAGGTAGGTAAGTAGTTAATTTGCATAAGTACAAACTAAATATAATTTCATAAATGCAACACTATTATAAACATACCCACATTATACCTCGAAAAAAATTTCACAAAAATACACATACTTTTCAAAAGTTTCTTAATGCACCTATGTATACCACTAAGGGCTATGTTGACACTCTAGTGGTGTAACTAAGTTTAATTCCATTTATAAATAATTGAACATATGGGCATGATCATGTGGATGAAAACGATTCTAGAGTGTAAGATGAAGAAGTCATTAGTTGCAAATGTAGTTGTAGCATAATTATAAAAGTGGTCAAGGGTGCAAAACAATTACAAAAATAATTAAAGTTAATTACAAATCATATTTAATTACACATAGTTACAAATGCATTGGTTGTTATTAACCTAGTTACCATCAAAGTAAAATGTTGTCGAATAAAGAAAGGAATTTTTTTAAAAATGAAAACACATGAGAGTAAAACTTGTTTATTATCTACCTACCATCCTGCAACAACTACCATCTTGCAGTAGCTATTGTCATGCAATTGCTACTATCCTACACATATCATCATCTAAAACTTGAAAGAAGACCCACAACCACCTTAAAACTTTTGCTAGTTGTTGCCTACCATCTATAGCACCTATAGACCCTTTGTGGCTATTACTTATTCTTTGCAGCAACATTATTTTCCCCGTAAACCTCAAATTTCATGTCTACCTTGTTGTTGCTACCTTCCAATGGTAACTAACATCTTGTGGCAAAATGCATTTTTTACTCCAAAACTAGAACATGAAGTAGATAATATTTTAACTTTATAGAAGAAAAAAAGAACTAATACATAAAAGTAACAAAATTTTATATAAATTTGATATGAACTACTTTCCTTTCCTTTACCACATTCTAAATAAAACACACACCAAGAAGAAACATTAGAATCCATACAACTTCAACCATTCTCCATTACATAAGGGTAAATACAACTTTCTCTCATCATCTTTTCCTTCTTAACAAAAAAGTGTCACACACAAGCATCCTCCTAATGTTGATGATTTAATTTTCTAATCCAATCTTTCACTCCTCCCAATAAATAAATAAGGAACCTAAGAACATAAAGGTTGAGTCCTTATCCTTTTATATTTCCTTATCGTAATCCCTTTCACACATCCTAATTAAGGGAAATCCATCCATCCCTTATCCACTTAGACTAATTAACCTAAATGGTTTCACCTTTTAATAAATAGAAAATAATAAATAAGATATTTACCACTAGTAACTAAATAGATACTAAAATACCTTTCTAAGTAAACTAGACTAGGATATTATTTAGATAGTAATTAATATTACTTCTATTAAAATTTCTCTTGGAATTAACATTATTCTACCCTAGGAAGGTAGTTCACTATACTAATAGTACTATCATTAGAAACACTTTCACTCTAAAATTATCCTAAGATTGTTTTGTCATCTAACGATAACTACCATATAATGACAATATTGTGATCTCTTAACATCCACGATGTTTAACCAACATAGGAAAAAATTCTACCTTCAAGAGTTCCATTTTGGGGGATTTCTTTTAAATGTATTCTTGAATCAAATTAGTGCCAAATTTGGTTGTTCTTGAACCTCATGTTCAAAAATATTGAAAAAAAATAAAAGGAAAAGGAAGATTGTTGGAGGTTCATATTGGCCTTGTGATTCCCCTTATCTTGAAGCTACATTGAGCCTCACGAGCCTCCCAACACTCCCCAAGTATTGGAGGTCTGGGGGAATTTGGATTCACATGACAATGGCATTGTGAAGCTCCAATCTCTCGTCTCCCCCTTCCTCCCCCTCCTCCAACAACTTTTGGTATTGCTATGGCAATGCATCAATGATGATAGCAACAAAAAAAATAAAAAAGAGAAGGAGGTGGGCCTCCCCTCTCTTCCTTCTTAATACCAAGAACACCCAATGTCTAGTTGGAGTTTGAAGTTATAATGATGATGGTGGTGGTGGCAACAATTCTTATCATTGGTGTTGTGGTTGCTATGAATTCCCACATCCATGCCAAGTAAAATGAGAGAGAAAAAGGGCTCAACAAGAAAAAAAAAAAAAAAAGGACAATTGTTTTTGTCCCCATAGGCAAAACAAAAAACCCCCCCACTCATATATTTTTTTCCCTCACAACAAAAAATAAAAAAAAAAAAAAAAAAAA
>Ga0116227_10003451_pt1 | contig 35106 bp, 37 predicted proteins | sample S1TSphgellanicum_FD_89693 | JGI IMG/M metagenome (GOLD analysis project Ga0116227, IMG submission 89693) | Host-associated microbial communities from peat moss isolated from Minnesota, USA - S1T2_Fb - Sphagnum magellanicum MG | ecosystem: Host-associated > Plants > Peat moss > Unclassified...
ATTTGCCGCGACGACCGCGCAGATAATACAGCTTTGCACGACGCACGACGCCGCGACGGACGACCGTGATCGAATCGATGTTGGGCGAATAGAGCGGGAATACGCGTTCCACGCCTTCGCCGAACGAAATCTTGCGAACGGTGAAATTCGAGCCGAGGCCACGGTTCGACCGCGCGATCACCACGCCTTCGTAGGCCTGGACGCGGGTGCGTTCACCTTCGACAACGCGCACACCGACGCGCACGGTGTCGCCGGCACGGAACGCCGGAATTTCCTTTTTTGCCTTGAATTCGGCAATGGCTTCAGCTTCAAGCTGCTGAATCAGGTTCATTTTTTATCGTCCGTCGTTCCACGCTGCGCACCAGAGGCAGACTGGACCCGAACGCCGGCGTGGCGTTCCCAAAGGTCCGGCCTGCGTAGCCGGGTGTGATCGTCCGACATGGCCTTGCGCCAAGCGGCAATCTTCGCATGATCCCCCGATCGCAGCACTTCAGGGATCGTGCGCCCTTCCCATTCGCTGGGTCGGGTGTAGTGCGGGTATTCGAGAAGACCGTTTTCAAACGATTCCTCGTGACCACTTGAAGCCGCGCCCATTACGCCGGGAAGCAGGCGAATGCAAGCATCGAGCAGCATCAGCGCGGCACATTCGCCGCCCGAAAGTACGACATCGCCCACCGCAATTTCCTCGACGTCGCGACCGGCAAAGATGCGCTCGTCAAACCCCTCGAACCGCCCGCACAGCACCGTCACGCCCGGCCCTGTTGCGAGCTCTCGCACCCGTGCCTGGGTCAGCGGTTTGCCCCTTGGCGTCATCGCCACCACCGGCACCTCGGGATGCAAGGCGCGAGCATGATCGACCGCACGTGCCAGCACATCAACGCGCAACACCATCCCCGCCCCGCCGCCTGCCGGGGTGTCATCGACCGTGCGGTGCTTGTCAGCGGCAAAATCGCGGATCTGCACCGTATCGAGCGACCACGTTCCTTCTGCCAGCGCGCGCCCGGCAAGGCTGTGGCCTAGCGGACCGGGGAACATGTCAGGGTAGAGCGTGAGTATTGTGGCTGCGAAGGTCATGCCGGTGCCTTGCCTCGTACAGTCCGCGCTGTCGAGCGCGGATCACCGCGTCCAGTCTTCGACCACCAACCCCGGCACGTCGGCGAAATCGGCAATATTGTTCGTCACGATCGTCGCCCCGAGACTCAGCGCGTGTGCCGCCAGCAATCGGTCGAACCGCCCGCGACGAAACGGCAAAGTGGCATAGAGCCGCGCTGCCGCTTCATCGAACGGCACCAGCGGCACCGCCGCCAGCAATGCATTGAGGGCCTCGGGCGGCGGGGGCTTGCCAAGATGCGAACCCATGGCGACTTCGGCAAATGTGATCGCCGAAATGGCGAGCGACCCGGGCTCTGACTCGGCAATTCGCCGGGTGACCGGTGAGGCAGCATCGGCCAAAGCGAAAATCACGCAATTGGCATCAATCAAATAGCGGATCACGCAGCGTTATCGCCCGCGTTCTGCGCGGCCAGACGCGCGGCAATCGCACTCGGGCGCTCGTCAAATTCGCGCAGTTCAGGCGGGAGGGGTTTCAGCCAAGGCGCCTTGCCCGCAAACCCGCTGACGTCGATAAAGCGCTTGGGGGCCGGCTTGGGACGCAGGACCAGCTCATCGCCCTGCGCAACCACTGTCCAATCCATGCCCGGCTCTACGCCCAGCGCGCTCGGCATGCGGATCGCCACCGAATTGCCCGAACGAAAGCTTCTGGCGTTGTGTTCCTGACCCATTCACCGAATCCCGTATATACGTGATGTATATACGGATCCGTTGCTTTTGTCGAGTCAGAGCGCTTTTGCAGGAACGAACACATAGCGCAGCGCCTGGAGCGTGATCGGGCGAGTCGGCGCTAGCAGGACGGTGCCGTCGATCGTGCCGTTCTTGCAGGTCCAGGTGAAGCTGCCCGACATGGCGCTGTCTGGCCGGATCGGCGCGTTGGTTTCACATGTCCCGGCCTCGGTATGGGTCTGTGCCAGCACTTTGGCCCACTGGGCATCGCTGCGATCCATGGCGAAGTTCATGGCGACTTTGCCGACCAGTGCCCCGACATTGCCCTGGGCCCAGACATCGCGCGCAGCGGCGTAGAACGCGGTCAGGTCCGGCGAAACCTGTGGCGCCGGACGCTTGAGCAGGCCCTTTTGCAGCATGAGGGCGGCACTGTCCCACACCGGCGCCAACGGTCCGGCATAAGTCCGGTTGGTCAGCGCGAACAGCGCCACGCCGAATTCGGGCAGCATCAGCACATGGCTGCCATAGCCGGGATAGCCGCCGCTATGGTGCAGCATCAGGCCGAAATCGCAGTCCTGCACCACGCGCCAGCCCATGCCATAGGCCAGTGCGTCGGGGCATGCGGTCGCGCCGCCGGCGCCATAGCGATGGGACACCGACTGAAAGTTCAGCCCTTCCGCGATCTGGCGCACCGTGCCGCGCCGCACTGGCGCGGTGTCGGGATCGTCGCGCGGCGGCCAGGCCGACAGCAGAAAGCCAAGCCATTTGGCGTAGTCGGTGGCGCTGACCGACAGACCGCCCATCGCATTGAACGCGCCGTCGTCCATCGTCGGTTCCTGCATCCAGGCGTCGTTTTCCCAGCGGTAGCCGATCGCGCGGCGATCCTGCGGCAGGGCATGGACATCATAGCCGCTGGCGGTCATCCCCAGCGGTCCGAGCAGCGTCGTTTCGACATACTTGCGATAGGGTGCGTGGGTGACATTGGCGATCACCCGGCCCAGGATGGCATAGCCCAGATTGGCGTATTCGTACCGCATCCCGGGCGCGCGGGCGAACGGCACGCCGGCCGCCAGCAAGCGCGTGAACGCATCCTGCGGCAATGGCGTCTGCCGGTCGCCCCACGGATCGTCGGTGACGAAGCCGGCGACATGGTGCAGCAGATCGCGAATGGTGATCCGGGGCGAATCCGCCGTGGCATTGCCCCAGCCGCGCATTTCGGGGACATACTTTTCCGCCGGATCGTCAAGGTTGAGCAGGCCCTTGTCGCGTAACGACAGGATCGACATCGCGGTGAACGCCTTGGTCATCGACGCGATGCGGAACAGCGTATCGGCAGTGACCGGGCGGCGTTTGTCGAGGTCCTGCACACCGATACCCCGGACATAGGCAAGGCGCCCATGATCGACCACGCCATAGACCATGCCCGGCACGTGGTTTTCCGCCATCCAACCGGCAAAGATCGCATCGATTGCGGGCTCGACGCTGGCAAGTGTTGCGGGTGCGGGTTGCGCGGCTGCGGGCGGGATGGCCATCACGGCCACTGCGATTGCTGCGATGATTGATCCTGCGCGCATGGTCTTCCCCTCAACCCGTTTGTTCATCCTGCGCGTGTCGAAGGATGCGCGTCAACGGCCGCCGATGCGGGGGTCGGACGCCAGACCACACGGCAGCGCGCATGCTTCGACAGGCTCAGCATGAGCGGGGCTATTTGGGTAATAAATTCAGAATCTTACGAGAACGCGTCGGCACAGCACCCTTTTAAGGTGCGCTCAGTCCTGCGCCCACACGGCGGTGATGACCACCCGGTCGGCATCCCATTCGGGCACGGCCTCGGCGCGCATGGGCACCATAAAGCTTTTGCCGTCGGGACGGCGCACTTCGAGCACATCGCCCGCGCCGAAATTGTCGATCGCCACGCACGTGCCCAGCGCAACGCCATCGGTCGAAACCGCCGCCAGCCCCAACAGGTCGGCGTGGTAATATTCGCCTTCCCCCAGTGGCGGCAACGTCGAACGCGGCACGGTCAGGGCCGTGCCGCGCAAGGCCTCGGCCGCATTGCGGTCGGCGCATTGGGCAAAGCGGGCAATCGCCCCGCCCTTGCCGTCTTCGCGCAATGCGGTCAGGGTCAGCGCGCCGGCATTGAACCCGCCGTGGCGATTAAGGTGGCGCTTCAACGTCGCCACCCCCTCGCTGAACAGTTTCAACCGCACTTCGCCGGCCACGCCATGCGCGCCGGCAATGGCGGCAAGCGTGACCGGTTTGTCAGACGGCAAGAATCAGGCTTCCGCCGGTTCGGCAGCGGCAGCAGCCGCTTCGGCGGCCTTCTTGGCTTTGTCGGCGGCGCGTTCGGTCGCCTTCTTGCCCGGAACGCCGGCGTTGGGGTTCAGCGTCACGACGCGTTCCTTGATCCCCTTCTTGTCGAGCAGGCGCGACACGCGGTCGGTCGGCTGCGCGCCGACGCCCAGCCAATAGCGCACGCGGTCTTCGACCAGACGCACGCGGTTTTCATCGTCCTTGGCCAGCAGCGGGTTGTAAGTGCCGACCTGTTCCAGATACTTGCCATCGCGCGGGGCGCGGCTGTTGGAGACGACGACTTTGTAATAAGGGCGCTTTTTAGAGCCGCCGCGCGACAGACGCAAAGAAACAGACATCGATTTTACCTTTCCATCAATTTTTCAAAAACGTGTGATTTGAAACCTATTTGCGTTTGAGCAGATCGCCCAGGTTCGACGGCATGCCGCCCAGCCCCGGCAGCTTCATCCCGCCGCCAAGACCGCCCGGCCCCATCGGCTGATCGAGCCCCGGCATCGCCGCGCCCATGCCGCCTTTGCCGAACATCGCCGCCAGACCCTTCAATCCGCCCATCTTGCGGATCTGCTTCATCGCGCGGGCCATTTCCTGGTGCATCTTGATGATCTTGTTGACGTCCTGCACTTGCGTGCCCGACCCTTTGGCAACACGGATCTTGCGCTTGGCGTTGAGCAGTTCGGGCTTTGCGCGTTCCTTGGGCGTCATCGATCCGATGATCGCGTCCATGTGCAACAGCACGCGGTCGTCCATGCCCGAATTGGCCATCGCCTGTTTGGCCTTCTTCATCCCCGGCATCAGCCCGGCGAGCGCGCCCAGCCCGCCCATGCGCTGCATCTGGCGCAACTGGGTGCGCAGATCGTTCATGTCGAACTCGCCCTTGGCCATGCGCTGGGCCAGGCGGTCGGCTTCATCGGCATTGACCGCCGCCGCCGCCTTTTCGACGATCGAAACGATATCGCCCATGCCGAGAATGCGGCCGGCGACCCGCTGCGGATCGAACGCTTCGATGGCATCAAGCTTTTCGCCGGTGCCGGCAAATTTGATCGGCTGGCCGGTGACGGCGCGCATCGACAGCGCCGCGCCGCCGCGTGCATCGCCATCCATCCGCGTCAGCACCACGCCGGTCAGCGGGACTTGCGCGGTAAAGTTCTGCGCGACGTTGACAGCGTCCTGCCCGGTCAGCGAATCGACCACCAGCAGCGTTTCGCGCGGGGTCGAAATGGCGCTGACCGCCTTCATCTCGTCCATCAGCGCCTGATCGACATGCAGTCGCCCGGCGGTGTCGAGCATCAGCACGTCGACCGCTTGCAGCTTTGCCGCATGGAGCGCGCGGGTGGCGATCTCGACCGGCGTCTGCCCCGCCACGATCGGCAGCGTGGCGACGCCGACCTGGGTTCCGAGCACTGCCAACTGTTCCTGCGCCGCCGGACGATTGACGTCGAGCGAGGCCATCAGGACCTTCTTGCCCTGCTTTTCCTTCAGCAGCTTGGCAATCTTGGCGGTGCTGGTGGTCTTGCCCGACCCTTGCAGGCCGACCATCATGATCACCACCGGCGGCGTCGCGGCCAGATCGAGATCGGCCGTGCCGCCGCCCAGCATATCGGCCAGCGCGTCGTGGACGATCTTGACCACTTGCTGGCCTGGCGTGACCGAGCGCAAGACCTGCTGCCCGATCGCCTGTTCGGTCACGCCATCGACGAAGCGGCGCACCACCGGCAACGCGACATCGGCTTCGAGCAGGGCGATGCGCACTTCGCGCATGGCGGCGCGCACATCCTCTTCGGAAAGCGCGCCACGACCGCGCAGGCGGTCGAATACGCCGCTCAGCCGGTCTGACAGACTATCGAACAATCCGTGCCACTCCTGCCCGGCTTGCGCCAGTGCTACCAAAAGGATCTCGCACCAAAACGCCAAAAACGCCGGTGGGCGAAACCTCGCCGACCAGCGTTCAGCATTTCCGCCACAAGAGCCGAAAGCGAATCTGTTGAATCAGCCCGAAACGGCCGTTCCACGCGGCTCCATAGGCGCAGGCGACAGATTTGGCAAGCTGACGGTTGGCAACCCAAGTTTAACTCTAATTTCAGTAAAGTTGCTTAAACATCTGGGCTTAGCTCGGAATGTAACGAGGAGCATTACGGTCCAGATGCGACGGCACGATTTCCAGCAAGGGCAGTTCGGTGGGCCGGAGTCCACAACCGACGTGCCCGGCCGGACGGCGGCCGGAAAACAGTATGCAGTCGTGCCGGGCACCGAACGCGACGTTGTCGCACTGGGCATTATCGTCGCCGCGATCATCCTGTTCGTTGCCACCGGGTCGTCGGTGTTGCCCAAGCTGGTCCGCCACTTTCTGTTTGGCGAAAGCAGCGTCGATGCGCTGCTGACCAATGCCCTTTTGCTCAATATCGCGCTGATCATCTTTGGCTGGCGACGCTATACCGACCTTACCCGCGAAGTGGCAGCGCGCCGCGCGGCAGAGCAGGCGGCATTGCGGCTGGCCGATACCGACCCGCTGACCGGATTGCTCAACCGACGCAGTTTCGATGCCGCGCTGACCCGGCTTGCCGTCGCCGCCGGGCAACGTGGCGGCAGTCTTGTGCTGATGCTGATCGATCTCGACCGGTTCAAGCACGCCAACGATGTCTACGGCCACCATGTCGGCGATGCCGTACTGGCCGAAGCAGCGCGGCGCGCGCGCGCCATGCTGCCGATCGATGCCGCGCTGGCGCGTTTCGGCGGCGACGAATTCGCCGCGCTGGTGCCGTTCGACAAAGGGATCGATGGCACGGCGCAAGCAGAACATATTGCCGCCGGGATCGGCGACGCAATCGCCCTGCCGATCCACTGCGACGACATCATCGTGGCGGTGACGGCCTCGATCGGCCTTTCCCGCGGCCTGGTCGACACCCTCGACACGACTGCCGATGTCACCGAGAGACTGATGCATCGCGCCGATGTGGCGATGTACCAGGCCAAAAAGACCGGCCGCAATCGATACTGCTGGTTCGATCCGGTGATCGAGCAAAACATGCTCGCCCGCAGCCGGCTGGAACAGGCGATCCGCGCCGGGCTGCTCACCGGCGAATTCCGCCCGTTTTATGAAAAGCAGGTCGATCTGGCGACCGGGGCCATCACCGGGCTGGAAATGCTGGCGCGGTGGCATTCGTCCGAACGCGGGCTGATCGGGCCCGAAGTGTTCGTGCCGGTCGCCGAAGAGATGGGCGTCATGCCCGAATTGTCCGAACAGCTCATCCGCCAGGCGTTGGCCGATGCGCGCGACTGGGCGCCGCACCTGACTTTGGCGATCAACATTTCGCCGGTGCAGTTGCGCGATCCGTGGTTTGCGCAACGGCTGCTCAAACTGATGGTCGAGGCGCGCATGCCGCCGCACCGACTCGATATCGAAATCACCGAAGACAGTCTGGCCGAGAATCTGCCGATGGTCCGTTCGCTGATCACCTCGTTGCGCAACCAGGGCGTACGGATCAGCCTGGATGATTTTGGCCACGGCGCGTCGAGCCTGGCGCATCTGCGGACGCTGCCGTTCGACCGCATCAAGATCGACCGCAATTTCATTGCCGGCCTAGGACACAGCCGCGACAGCACCGCCGTGGTCGAAGCGATCAGTTCGCTGGGTCGGGGGATGGACCTGCCGATCACCGCAGAGGGGGTCGAAACCCCGGAAATCCTGGCCGAACTGTGCAAGCTCGGCTCGTTCCTGGGCCAGGGCTATCTCTATGGCCGGCCGATGTGCGCCGATGACTTGCGCAGCGAACTGGCCGAGCACAGCCTGCTGGCGACCGCCCCGCCGGCCGAAGTCGGCCGTCTGGACGTACGAACCGCCTGAAAAACCGCGTCCGGCCGATGTTTCCAAACCCGCCACGTTGATCTAGTAGGCGCGCCATGCGCATTCCGTTTCGCAAGATGCATGGCCTTGGCAACGATTTCGTCGTGATCGACGCGCGCACCCGCGCCGTCGCGATCACAGCACGCCGCGCCGCCGCGCTTGCCAACCGCACGACCGGGATCGGCTGCGACCAACTGATCGTGCTCGAACCCTCCGACGATGCCGATGTGCGCATGCGCATTTTCAATCCGGACGGCGGCGAAGTCGAGGCTTGCGGCAATGCCAGCCGCGCGATCGGCCTGTTGCTGGCTGACGAGCGCGGCGGCCGGACCCGGATCGAAACGCTGGGCGGGATGATCATCGCGCATGTCGACCCACACGGCATCAGCGTCGCGATGGGGCGGCCGAAGTTTGACTGGGACGCAATCCCGCTCGCCTATGCGATGGACACGCTGGCGATGCCGGTCGCGTGGGAGGATCTGGCCGATCCGGTCGCGGTGAATGTCGGCAACCCGCACGTGGTGTTTTTCGTGCCCGACGTCGACGCGGTCGATCTGGCCAGGCTGGGCCCGCTGATCGAGCACGATCCGCTGTTTCCTGCGCGCATCAATGTCAATGTCGCCGCAGTGACCGGGCCCGACGCGATTGCGCTGCGCGTATGGGAACGCGGCGCCGGCCTGACCCGCGCCTGCGGCACCGGGGCCTGCGCCACCGCGATCGCAGCGATGCGGCGGCGGCTGACCGGGCGCCGGGCCACCGTCACGCTGCCGGGCGGGCCACTGACGATCGCCTGGGACGACAGCGATACGATCATCATGACCGGGCCGGCGACAACCAGCTTTGCAGGCTGGTTTGCCGAAGACGATTATCCGGCATGAGCATGCCCGACGACGTCATCACGCTCGGCTGCCGCCTCAACCTTGCCGAAAGCGAAGCGATCCGCGCGATGCTGGCGGGCGCGCCGGGGCACACCGTGGTCGTCAATTCCTGCGCGGTCACTGCCGAGGCGGTGCGCCAGTCGCGCCGCGCGGTGCGCCGGTTGCGCCGCGCCCATCCCGATGCCCGGCTGGTGGTGACCGGCTGCGCGGCGACGATCACGCCCGACGATTTCGCGGCGATGGCCGAAGTCGATGCGGTGGTGCCCAATCCTGCCAAGCTGTCGCCACGCAGTTGGCAGGCCCCCGACGCCCCCGCTGCCGGTGCACCATCGGCGCAGCACACCCGCGCCTTTGTCCCGGTCCAGAACGGCTGCGACCACGCCTGCACGTTCTGCATCATCCCGTCGGGCCGGGGCGCAAGCGTGTCCAGCCCCGTCGCCGATGTCCTGCGCCGGATCGCCGCGCATCTGGCGCATGACGTCAACGAAGTGGTGCTGACCGGTGTCGACGTCACCGGCTGGGGCGCGGACCTGCCCGACAATCCGCGCCTGGGCGATCTGGTCGCGGCCATTCTGGCGGCGTTTCCGGCGCTGCCCCGATTGCGGCTGTCTTCGCTCGACGGCGTCGAGATCGACGATCATCTGTTCGAAATCCTGACCGGCGAGGCCCGCGTCATGCCGCACGTCCACCTGTCGCTGCAATCGGGCGATGACATGGTGTTGAAACGGATGAAGCGCCGGCATAGCCGCGCACAGGCCATCGATCTGGTCGAACGCCTGCTGGCGCGCCGGCCCGACATCGCCATCGGCGCCGACCTGATTGCCGGCTTTCCGACCGAGACCCCGGCGATGCACGCCCACAATCTTGACCTGATCGCGGCCGCGCGGATCGTCCACGGGCACATCTTTCCCTATTCGCCGCGCCCCGGCACTCCGGCCGCGCGCATGCCGCAAGTCGATCCGGTGCTGGTGCGCGAACGCGCCGGCGAACTTCGCGCCGCCGTGGCCGCCGGGCGGGCGGCCTGGCTGAAGACTTTGCTCGGCAAACCGCGCACAGTGCTTGCCGAACGCGACGGGACCGGCCATTCGGGCGAATTCGCCCCCTATCGCCTGCCCCCCGGCACGGCGGCGGGCAGCCTGGTCACTCTGACCGCCCGGACGATCAGCGAAGGACTGCTGGCATGAGATGCGAACTGCATGAGTAGCGAGGGGTGGAGCGATCGGCTGCTTGGCGGCCTGCGCAAGACGCAGGAACGCCTGGCTGACAATCTGGCGGGGCTCACCAGCGGCGGCACGCGGCTGACCGACGAACAGCTCGACGATATCGAGGACGCGCTGATCGCCTCGGACCTTGGCCCGCGCGCAGCGGCGCGCATCCGCGCGCGGCTGGCCGCCGGCCGGTTCGAGAGCGGGCTCGACGAAGCCGCCCTGCGCGGCTCGGTCGCGACAGAGATCGAGGCGATCCTGCGCGCGGTCGCCCGTCCGCTCGACATTGTCGCGTTTCCGCGCCCGCAAGTGATCCTGGTGATCGGCGTCAACGGATCGGGCAAGACCACCACCATCGCCAAGCTGGCGCATCTGTTCCAAGAACAGGATTACAGCGTGATGCTGGCCGCCGGCGATACCTTTCGCGCCGCCGCGATCGGGCAATTGCGAGTCTGGGCCGAACGGCTGGGCGTGCCGATCATCAGCGGCGCCGAAGGGGGCGATCCCGCCTCGATCGTGTTCGACGCGGTCAAACAGGCGACCGCAGCCGGCACCGACGTGTTGATCGTCGACACCGCCGGACGGTTGCAGAACAAGCGCGAACTGATGGACGAACTGGCCAAGATCCGGCGCGTGCTCGGGCGGCTGAATCCGGCCGCGCCGCACGACGTCGTGCTGGTGCTCGATGCCACCAACGGCCAGAACGCGTTGCAACAGATCGAGATCTTTCGCGAGGTTGCGGGCGTGACCGGCCTCGTCATGACCAAGCTCGACGGCACCGCGCGCGGCGGCGTGCTGGTCGCGGCGGCAGAACAGTACGGATTGCCGATCCATGCCATTGGCGTGGGCGAAAAAATCGATGACTTGCGGCCGTTCGACCCCGCGCTGGTCGCCAAAGTCATTGCCGGAGACGTCACGTGAACGCGAAAACCACCCGACCGGCGACAAAGGCCGGATCGGCCTGGATCAATCTGGCGGTCGATTACGGCCCGCTGCTGGTATTCTTCCTCGCTTATCGCCATTTCGGGCCAAAGGGGGGCGATGCCGGGGTTGGCGCAGTGGTGGCCGTGACCAAAAGCACCGTTGCCTTCATGATCGCCACGGTGGCCGCGCTGGCCATCTCGAAATGGCGGCTGGGCAAGATTTCACCGATGCTGTGGCTGTCATCGACGCTGATCATCGGGTTCGGCACGCTGACGGTGTTTCTGGGCGATCCGACCTGGATCCAGATCAAGCCGACCGTCGTCTATGTGCTGTTCGCGGCGATCCTGTTTATCGGCCTGCGCTTTCGCCGGCCGATGCTGCGCGACCTGCTGCAATCGGCATTCGACGGGCTGAACGATGCAGGCTGGCTGAAACTGTCGCGCAACTGGGCGTGGTTCTTTGTGTTCCTGGCCGTGCTGAACGAAGTGCTGCGGCACTTTTTCAACAAGAACAACGGCGGCTTTGAAACCTGGCTGACGATCAAGGTCTGGGGCGTCACCGCACTGTCGTTTGCCTTTACGTTCGCGCAACTGCCGATGCTGCTGCGCCACGGCATGGGCGAAAGCGCCGGGGACGAGGCGGAAAGCCACGCGCCGCACGATTGATCTCGCCAGTTTCAGGGCGTGTCATGGGCGGACGTTGAACGAAGACAAGGCGGACGCGGCACTTGCCTTCCATTAGCATTCCTGATCTTTATCGGGCTTTCAGGCGGCAATCTTGCCCGGTTTTGTCATATCGCCACGCCCGGCCAAGAGGCCGGCAACGGAAATATCATCGTCGAGATCGTCCCAATGGATCCCGCTCGGGCTAAGGAAGAAGTCCGCTCTTTGTTCAGGTGTCCCCTTTAGAAGCCGCGGGAACCAGACCAAAGGCACGCCCAGAGTGCGTCCATCCTCAAGATCGACCCACATTTGCGCATCGTCAAAACGGACTGCAGTGGCTCTAGCCGAAGTGCTCATTCCACGCCTCCACGATTTGGTCACGATGGCTTGTCACGATGGCTTGTCACGATGTCCTGCAACCGGCGGATCGTCCGCGCAGCGAAACCGCGATTGTATGCCAGTTCCACCTCCGGAAACAGCCAGAATTTGCCATCCGCGCCGGCACGCGCGGCATGGATATGGACCGGCTCTCGGGGATCGCCTTCGTTCGAATAAAAATGAAATCTGAAGCCGTCGAAGCGGAAGACCACTGGCACGGCTGTTCCCTCAAATCTTGATCTGGCTGCCCAGCTCGACAACCCGATTGGTCGGTAGCCGGAAAAACTCCATTGCGCTGGCGGAATTGCGCAGCATCCAGGAAAACAGCTTTTCACGCCACAGCGCCATGCCCGGCGTATCCGAGGGCAACAGCGTCTGGCGGGACAGGAAAAAGCTGGTGCGCATCATGTCGAACGGTTCGCCGCCGAGCGTCAGTTGCTTCAACGCGCTCGGCACGTCGGTTTCTTCCAGAAAGCCGAAACGCAGCTTCAGACGGTAAAAGCCGTTGCCGAATTCGCGCACCGCCGCGCGCGTGTCGGGATCGACGAACGGCGTGTCCTCGATCTGCACCGTCATCAGCACGATGCGGTCGTGCAGCACTTTGTTGTGTTTCATGTTGTGCAACAGTGCCGACGGCACCCCGGCCGAGGCAGAGGCCATGAACACCGCCGTGCCGGGCACGCGGATCGCGCTGGAATGCGCCGACTTGGTAAACACTTCCAGCGGCATGCCGGCGGTCGCCATCGTCTTGCGCATCAGCGCCCGGCCGCGCGACCAGGTGGTCAGCAGAATGAACACCACCACCCCCATCAGCAACGGCACCCAGCCGCCGTCGGGAACCTTGGTCAGATTCGCGGCGAGATAGAGCCCGTCGACGGCAAAGAACAGCGCCAGCAACGGCGCCGCAAAGATCGGTTTCCAATGCCACAGCCGCAACAGCACCACCGCCAGCAGCACGTTGTCGATCAGCATCGCCCCGGTCACCGCCACGCCATAGGTGGCAGTCAGGTTGGTCGAACGCTGGAACACCAGCACCAGCAACACCACCGCGACCAGCAGCGCCTGGTTGATCGCCGGAATATAGATCTGGCCGGCGGCGAGACTGGTATGGCGGATCGTCATGCGCGGAATGAAGCCGAGCTGGATCGCCTGTTGGGTGACCGAGAACACCCCGGAAATCACCGCCTGCGAGGCAATGATCGCCGCCAGGCTGGCAAGGATCAACAGTGGCCACTGAAACCAGTGCGGTGCGAGCAGAAAGAACGGGCTTTCCAGCGAATCATGCTGCCGCAGCAGCAGCGCCGCCTGGCCCAGATAATTGAGCACCAGCGCCGGCAGCACCACCACCAGCCACGACAGGCGGATCGGCAGACGGCCGAAATGACCCATGTCGGCGTAAAGCGCCTCTGCCCCGGTCACCGCCAGCACGGCCGAGCCCATCGCCAGAAACCCGCGCCAGGGATCGGCCAGAAACATGATCACGGCATAATGCGGCGACAACGCGGCAACGACCGCCGGATGGGTGACAACGCTGATCAGCCCGAGCACCGCGATGGTCGCGAAATAGACCAGCATGATCGGGCCGAAAAACGTCGCCAGCCGCGCGGTGCCGCGCGACTGCAACAGGAACAGCGCGATCAGGATCAGCACCACCAGCGGCACGACCGCATAGTGCAATTCGGGGCGATAGACCGCGACGCCCTCGATGGCACCCATCACCGACACCGCCGGGGTGATCGTCGCATCGCCAAAGAACAGCGCCGTCGCGAAAACGCCAAGCAGAATCACGCCGCGTCCCCAGCGCCGTTCTGCCGTTTCGCGATTGATCAGCGCCAGCAGGGCCAGGCTGCCGCCTTCGCCACGATTGTCGGCGCGCATCAGGATGATCACGTATTTCAATGTGACCATGATCAGCATCGACCAGAACATCAGGCTGACAATGCCGTAGATATGCACCGCATCGAGCGGCAGCCGATGCGGCCCGGCAAATGTGTTGTGCTGTGCAAAGGTATCGCGCAGCGCATAGAGCGGGCTGGTGCCGATATCGCCGAACACCACACCCATCGCGCCCACCGCCAGCCGCGCCAGCGCGCCGCCGCGCTCCTGACCGATCGGCCGGTGCAGGCCACGGACATCGCCGGGGCCATCGGTGTCGGCAACGCTTGCGTTCATGTCTGTACGGCCCCTGGCCAAATCGTCCCCCCGGCCACCGGGGCGCCGCGCAGTAGCATCAGCCCAACCGGGGGGCAATGGCCGGTCAAGGCGGTGGCGCGCCGGCCATTTCGGGCGCGCCCCCGCTTGCCGCGATCAACTGGTCAAGCCGCGCCAAGCGCGCGGCAAGATCGGCACGAAACGGTGCATCGGCCGGGGTTCGCCGCAGCAGATCGGCCCACATCGCGCGCGCTTCGACCAGATGGCCCGATTGCGCCAGCGCCATCCCCAGAAAGAACGGCGGACCGGGGTGATCGGGATTGATCTGCGCCGCGCGGACAAACGCGAATTTGGCCGCCGGGGTGATCATCCCCTCGCTGTGCCCGATCAGCGCATTGCCCAGCGCAACCCACAGATCGGCATCGTTGGGATGTTCACGCACCGCGTGGCCCAGAAAGTCGGCGGCGGCGCGGAACTGCCCCTCGCGCGACAGCGCATCGGCCACCACCAGCCACGATTGCCCCTGCCCGAACTTGCTGCCCATCGACTGGCGCTGGTGCAGCAATTCGGCATCGGCGGTGCGCTGATCCTCGACCGGCGCCTTGGGCGCATCCGGCAGTCCGGGATGGCCCTGGATGGCATAGCCGGCCAGCCCGAACAGCAGCGCCGCGCCGGTCACTTCCCACGCTGCGCGCGGGATTTTCAGCACGAACACCATCACTGCAAAAACCGCTGCGGCGATCCCGAGCAACACAACCCAGATCATGCCCTGTCTCCACCGGGTTTATCGGCACCTTGTTTGTCGGCACCGGGACCGCCCCCGAATCGCCCTCGCAACAACAGCGCGGCCAGGGCCAGAAATACCACCGGCGCGGCAAACAGTGGCCATGTGATCGGCTTGACCTGCGGAGTGTACGTCACGTAATCGCCATACCGTGCAATCAGCCATTGGCGGATATGTTCCGGGTCTTCGCCGGCGGCGATGCGCGTGCGCACTTCGCTGCGCATGTCACCGGCAATCGGCGCGTCGGAATCGGCGATCGACTGGCTTTGGCACATCACGCAACGCAGCGTGACCATCAGCGCCTTGGCCTTCGCCTCCTGATCCGGATCGGCCAACTGGCGATAGGCATAAGGCGCGGGCGGCACGTTTTCCTGCGCCGCGACCGGCACGGCAAGAATCAGCAGCAGGCAGGCGAACGGGGCGGTTTTCATGACCCCGCCCCCTTCGCCCCGGCCTGTTTCAGCCGGTTCAGCAGCATCGGCACATCCTCGGCACGGATATCGCCGATGTGCTGATAGCGAATCACGCCCTGGCCATCGATCACATAAGTCTCGGGCACACCCGACGAACCGATCGCCAGTTGCACTTTGCGTTCGTCATCACGACCGATCGCGGCATAAGGGTTGCCGTTGGCGGCCAGAAACCGCGCCAGATCATCGGGCCGGTCGTGGATCGCCACCCCGTCGACTTCCACCCCGGCCTGCGCCAGCGTCGCCAGTTGCGGGGCTTCGGCAGCGCAAGGCACGCACCAACTGGCAAAGACATTCAGCAGTTTGGGCTTGCCGGTGCGAAACGCCCGCGTTGCCAGCCCCGGCCGGTCCGACGCGGCGGCGGGCAGATCGAATTGCGGCAACGGATTGCCGACAAACGCGCTGACCACATTGGTATCGACCGGGCTGGTCAACCGATGGACGAACAGCGCAAACAGCCCGGCAAAGATCACCAGCGGCAACCACAGCCCCAGCCGCGGGCGCGATCGTTCGGTGCCCTCGCTCATCGCCCCTGCCTCATCCGGCGGTAGGCGATCTTGTCCTTGGCGACCAGCCGCCTGATGTCGGTCAGCACGCGCCCGAGCAGGGCCAGCGCCCCACCGATGCCGACCATGGCGCCACCCAGCCAGATCAACGGCACGAACGGTTTCCACCAGAACCGCATCTGCCAGCGGCCATCGGTCGCCTGTTCGCCCAGAACCACATAAAGCTGCCCGTTCCAGCGGGTTTTCAGTGCGGATTCGTTGCGCGTGCCCGGCGGATTGGAAAAGGTTTCAGCCTTGGGATGCAATTCGACCGGCGCAGCGCCGGCATAACGGATCGCCACCGTCGCCTCCAGCGCGGTCCAGTTCGGCCCGGCCACCGGCATGATCGAAGCCAGTTTCACCTGCCACGGGCCGACATCGCGCGTCTCCCCCACCGTCATCGCCGCCAGTCGTTCGACCGAGAATGCGCTTTCGCTGGCCATGCCGAACAGCGCCACGGCAATCCCGGCATGGGCGACCACCATGCCCCACACCGGCAACGGCGTGCGGCGCAGATTGCGCCCGACCAGGGGCAGCATGCTGGCGGGAAACAGACCGCTGGCAATCGCCAGCCCCAGCGCCGGCAACAGCGTGATGTGGTGCGCAACCAGTTCCAGCCCGACCAGAACCGACAGCGTGATCGCGGCACAGACCAACAACGGCCAGGCGACCCGCGCGCCGCGTTCGCCGGTCAGCCGATCATGGCGCCAGCGCAGCAGTGGCCCGACCGACATGACCACGAACATCGGAAAGGCGAACATGGCCGCAGCCGGGTTGAAATAGGGCGCGCCGACCGAAACCTTGACCCCATAGGCCTCGGTCACCAGCGGATAGAGCGTGCCGATCAGGACGATGCCCAGAATACCGCTGAGCATGACATTGTTGAACACCAGCGCCGCCTCGCGGCTGACAAAGGCAAAGCGCTTGCCCTCGGTCACAGTCCCTGCGCGCCAGGTGAACAGCGCCAGCGCGCCGCCGATATCGATCGCCAGCAGCGCCAGAATAAACGCACCGCGTTGCGGATCGACGGCAAAGGCGTGCACCGAAGTCAGAATGCCCGATCGCACCAGAAAAGTGCCGACCATCGACATCGAAAACGCCACCACGCCCAGCATCACTGTCCATGTGCGCAAGGCGTCACGACTGGCCAGAACTGACACCGAATGCAGCAGCGCCGTCGCCGCCAGCCACGGCATCAGCGAAGCGTTTTCGACCGGGTCCCAGAACCACCAGCCACCCCAGCCCAGCGTGTAATAGGCCCAGTATGACCCGGCGGTGATCCCCAGCGTCAGGAAAATCCACGCGCCCAGCACCCACGGGCGCATCGCACGGGCGAACCCCGGCCCGACATTGCGCGTGACCAGCGCGCCGATCGCGAATGAAAACGCGATCGAAAGCCCGACATAGCCGACGTAGAGCGTGGGCGGATGAAACGCGAGGCCGACATCCTGCAACAGCGGGTTCAGCCCCTGCCCTTCGTCAGCCGGTTGCGCCAGCCGCGCGAACGGGTTCGACGCGAACAGCAGAAAGGCATAGAAACCCAGGCTGATGAACGCCTGTCCGGCCAGCGTCGCGATCAAGGTCGCTTCGTCCAGCCGGCGCTCGATCACCGCGACAAAGGCGCCGGCGACCGCCATGATGGTCACCCACATCAGCATCGAGCCTTCGTGGTTACCCCAGGTTCCGGCGATCTTGAAAATCAGCGGCTTGGCGGAGTGGCTGTTTTCGACAACCAGTTTGACCGACAGGTCGGTGGTGACGAACAGCATGATCAGCGCGGCAAAGGCTGCAAGCACGAGCACCCCCTGCATCACCGCCACCGGGCGCACCAGCGCGGCCAGCACGCGCCCTTCAGGCCGCAGCGACAGGCCACCGACAACGAGTTGCAGCACCGCCAGCGCCGCCGCCAGCCACAGCACGGCCAGGCCGATTTCCGCGATCATTTTGTCTGAGCCACCACTTGCTTTGCATCGCTTTCGGTCATGTTTTTCATTTCGCGCGGAACGTATTTTTCGTCGTGTTTGGCCAGCAGGTTGTCGGCAACGAATGTGCCCCCCTCCATCCGGCCATCGGCGACCACCCCGGATCCTTCGACAAACAGGTCGGGGGTGATGCCGGAAAACCGCACCGGCACATAGGCCTTGCCGTCGGTCACGGTGAAATGGATGGTAACCCCGTCGGGCATGGTCTTGAGCGAACCCTTTTGCACCATCCCGCCCAGCCGCACGGCGCGGCCGGATTCTGGCGGGTGCGAGACCATGTCGCTGGGAATGTAAAAATAGCTCGCCTGGCCGCGCAAGGCATAGACCGCCATCAATGCCGCGCCAATCAGGGCGACAAGCGCAAACAGCACCAGCACCAGCCGCTGGTGCTTTGGCTTCAGCACGGACATGCGTTGCGGTTCAGCGGTCATTTGCGTCGCACCGCGTCACGCCGCCGTTCGGCGTGGACCATCGCAATCAGCGACCAGCCGACCATCACCACCGTACCGATCACGACGATTACCAGCGCCGCCCAGACGAATTCCCACTGATCAAGTCTCTCGTGCATGCGCTTTGTTCTTGACCCTTTATCAGCCGCGTACCCTGTCAGCCCACCATTTTTGTCAGCCCAAAGCCTTTCGCCGCAACCGCGCCTCGGTCTGGATCTGCGCCAGCAACATGCGCATCCGCGCCACCACCACCGCGCCGAACACCAGTGAAAAGCCCAGCGCGCCGATCAGCAGCGGGTACAGATAGGTGCCATCGATGGCCGAACGCCCCATGGTGATCGACGGCGGCTGGTGCAGGCTGTTCCACCACACCACCGACCGGTTGATGATCGGAATGTTGATTGCGCCGACGAGGCCGAAAATCGCCGGAATGCGTCCAGCGCTGCCACCGCCAGCGGCATCGCGCTGCGCCGCATCAGCCAGCGCGATATAACCGAAATAAAGGAACAGCAGCACCAGAAAGCTGGTCAGCCGTCCATCCCACACCCACCAGGTGCCCCAGGTCGGGCGGCCCCAGATCGACCCGGTGATCAGCCCCAGCGCCGTAAACACCGCCCCCGGCACCGCCGCAGCGCGCGCCGCGATCCCCGCCAGCGGGTGGCGCCAGACCAATTCGACGACGCTCGACACAGCGATCGTCGACCAACCGGCCATGCCGAGCCAGACGCAGGGCACATGGATAAACAGGATTTTGACGGTAACGCCCATCAGGTGGTCGGGCGGCGCAAAGGCCACGCCCCACGCGATCGCTCCAAACGACAGCACCAGCCCCGGCACCAGCAGCACCGGCAACAACCAGCGCGCAATCCGCAGGAACCGGGCAGGATTGGCAAAACCGTGCATGTGAAAAGGCAGACTTTCCCGAATGCTGGACCCGAATCGGCCCGACCGGCGGACCGCCCGCCACCCATGACCGGGGCGCGGCTTCACCCGTTTGCCTAGCAGCGGGCGGGGCCTTTGCAAAAGGGAAAATGGGGCGACCAATGGGGTTCGAACCCACGACCTCCGGTACCACAAACCGGCGCTCTAACCAACTGAGCTATGATCGCCACAAGAGGCGCCCCTTTGCAAAAAAGGCGCCCAAATGAAAAGAGAAAAATGGCAAAGGGCGCCGGATTTGTTTCCGGCGCCCCCGCCTGCAGAAATCAACCGTCTGAACCGAAAGGAAAAACCGCTGTGGCCGGCGTCATTCCCGGCCGGATCAGGCCTTCTTGAGGCTCAGGCCGCCAAAGCGCTTGTTGAACTGGGCCACACGACCGCCCTGATCGAGCAGACGCTGCGCACCGGTCCAGGCCGGGTGCGAGGTGGGATCGATATCCAGCGCCAGCGTGTCGCCTTCCTTGCCCCAGGTCGAACGGGTGCGGAAAACGGTGCCGTCGGTCATCTGGACGTTGATGAAGTGATAGTCGGGGTGAATCTTGGCCTTCATGGATCTGCTCCTTGGCGCGCCCGGTTCCGACCGGCCGCAGGAATTGCGAAGCGCGCCCCTAACGGATTGGACACGCAATGTCGAGATGAGTCTTTGGTCGGAGGATGTGCTAGCCCCAGCCCCATAGGCGCCATCATAAGCCCCAATCGTCATCCCGGGCTTTGCCCCGGGATCCCGCTTGTTGTTGTCTGCACATGTCCCGGCCGGGAGAAATCCGGCCCGAGTCCATGCCACTGTCCAACTGCGCAAAGGGGAGCTGGGCCCCGGATCAAATCCGACCAAAATCCCAGGTTATCGCCTATAGAGCGGCAGGTCTGCGCCGCGCCCCAGCGCGGCCCAAACCTCAGCTATCAGCAATCATCGCGGTAAAGCTGACTTCGGTAGCGATTTTGTCGCCCAGCATGGCCTTGCCGGCAAATTTGCACACCCGCGAACGCTTTTGGGTGAAGACGACATGCAAGTCGAGCAGACAGCCGGGTTCGACCGGCGTGCGGAACTTCGCCTCTTCGATCGCCATGAAATAGACCAGCTTTCCGGTGCCGGCGAGACCGAGCGTTTCGACCGCCAGCACGCCGGCCGCCTGGGCCAGCGCCTCGATCTGCAGCACGCCGGGCATGATCGGCCGTCCGGGGAAATGTCCCTGGAAAAACTGCTCGTTCATGCTGACCGCCTTGACCGCATGGATGCGCTCGCCAACGACAAGCTCTACCACCCGATCGACCAGCAACAGGGGATAGCGGTGCGGCAGCGCCGCCATCACCCCGGTGATGTCGAGCGCCAGCGGCTTGGCCGCCGGCACTTCGTCCGTGTCGCTCATGCCCGAATCAGCGGCCCTGCGGCTGCTTCTTGGCGGCCGCAGGGGCTCCGGCGGCTTCCTCGGCGGCTTCGGCCTGGGCGGCGGCCTGTTCCTGCGCCTGCTGCTGACGCTGCTGCGCCGGCAACCAGCCGGCCGGCGGAGTCACGCTGACGGCGGGAAGGATCAGGTTGAGCTGATCGATGACATCCTGGTCGATGGTATAGACGGTGTCGTGCTTGGCGACGCTTTGCGCATCGAGCACCAGCGTGATCCGGCGCTTGGTCATCGCCGCCTGGGTGGCGTCGTCCAGCTTTGCCAGGATCTGTTCGACAATATACTGCTTGGCCAGATTCACCGGCTCGATGATCTGTTCGAGTTCCTGCTGACCGGCCTGCTGGATCTGCTGGATCTGCCCATATTCGGCCTGCAACGTCGCCTGGACGGGGTTGGGCGCCTTGCGGTCGGCGATGAACTTGTCAGCCAGCGGCTTGATCTGCGCGCGCAGAGCGGCACGCCGGGCCTTGTACTGGTCGAACTGCGGCTTGTAGGTCACTGTCAGCGCTTGCACCGCCGCCTTGTACGCGTTCGACGAGCCCACGATCAGATCGCGATTGGCCACGCCAATGCCGTTGGCAACGACGCCACCGGCGGTTTGAGCAAATGCCGCAGGGGCGGCGGCGAGCAGAAAACCCGCGACGAGCGCGGCAGAGGCATAACGGATTTTCATCAGAACTGGGTTCCCACGTTAAAGCTGAAAGTCTTGCGAGTATCACCATAGACGTACGTGATTGCCTTGGCGATATCGATACGGAATGGGCCGAAAGGTGAATTCCAGTTGACCCCGAAACCAAACGAGATGCGCGGAGCCGGGCTGTCCCCGACATAGGATTCCAGGAACTTCTGCGCGATCGCGTTTGCCACCCCGTTCGAAGCCGTCCTGTTGGTGGTATATTTGCCGGTGACGGCGTCGGTATAAAGGATCGTCGTACCGACCGTGGCCGGGGTGGTCACGCCCCACACCGCCCCCGTATCCATGAAGATCGACGGACGCAGGCCCAGTTCGCGCGCGCCGGAACCCAGCGGGATTTCGAGTTCGGCATGGCCGAGATAATAGTATTTGCCGCCCAGCGCGTCGTTGACTTCGCTGTTCTGGTTGGTGTTGAGCGTGCCGCCGTTGCCGCTGGTGGGGTTGTAGCCGGTATAGAATTCACGCAACACGCGCGGACCCACGCCGCGAATGTCAAAGCCACGCAGCTGCGGCTCACCCAGGAAAAAGCGATCGGTCAAACGAACCGGATCTTCGTACTGGTTGGGCGCGTTGTTTTCGAGCGCGTGGATCACGCCGGCCTCTCCGCGCAAGGCAAAGATGAAGCCGTGGCCCAGCGAAATATAGTGCGCCGCATTCACGGTCGCGCGGGCATATTTCACCGAACCGCCAAAGCCGGCCACGTCGCCGCCCAGGATGAACGAGTTGCCCTTGGTCGGATGCAACCGGTTGTCGAGATTGTCATAGACATACGACGCGCCAAGGATCGAACTGGTGCGGTCTCCAATCGCGTCGCATAGATACTGCCCCGCCAGATAGACCGAACAGGTTCCGTTGATGTAATACGTCGCCTGATCGAGCGTGACCGTTTCATAATTGAGCGTATAACGCCCGATCAGCGAGCTGTATTCGGTCAGCGGCACCCCGGCGCGAATCTGGAAGCCGGTGGTGTTCTGCTCATAGGTGGTGTTGCGGTTGGAATCGTAGAAGTTGAAGCTCGACTGGTCCTTGCGATAGACGTCAAAGCCCAAAGACACGTTCTTGTCCGAAACATAAGGTTCGGTAAAGTTCAACACCACCGCCTTGGAATAGGCCGAATAGTTGAACGTCGTACCAACGGTTTCGCCGCGACCGCGAAAGTTGTTCTGCTGGATCGACGCCTGAAAGATAAAGCTTTCAAGACTCGAATAACCGGCCGACAACTGCAACTGACCGGTCGGCTTTTCTTCGAGATTGGCCTCGAGCGCGACACGGTCCGGAGTCGAACCCGGTTTTTGTTCGATTTCGAACTTTTCCTGGAAATAGCCCAGCGACTTGATGCGGTTCGACGAACGCTTGATCTGGTACGAATTGAACGCGTCACCTTCGGCCAGGCGGAATTCGCGACGGATCACTTTGTCCTCGGTCAAGGTGTTGCCGTTGACATCGATGCGTTCGACATAGACGCGTGGCACTTCCGCGATGCGGAACGTGACCGACATCGTCAGCTTGTCCTTGTTGCGCTGAAAATCGGGGCGCACATCGGCAAACGCATAGCCAAAGCTGCCGACCGTTTCGGTCAGCGCGTCGACGGTGTCTTCGACCTCCTTGGCGTTGTACCACTGGTCCTTCTTGATCGCCAACCGCTTGGCCAGTTGGTCGCCGTTGAAATCGCGCAACTGGCTTTCGACTTTCACATCGCCGAATTTGTAGCGCTTGCCCTCTTCGATCACATAAGTGACGATGAAGTCCTTCTTGTCCGGGGTCAGTTCGGCCACCGCCGAAACGACACGGAAATCGGCATAGCCCTGGGTCAGATAGAACTGGCGCAGTTTCTGCTGGTCAAATGCCAGACGGTCAGGGTCATAGCTGGTTCCCGACGAGAACACCCGGAACGAACGCGACTGCTTGGTGACCATTTCGGTGCGCAACTGCGTCACTGAAAACTTGTGGGCGCCGATGATGTTGATCTGGCGGACCTTGGACTTTGGCCCTTCGGTGATTTCGAACACGATGTCGACGCGGTTCTGGTCGAGCAGCACCATCTTCGGTTCGACCGAAGCGGCAAAGCGGCCTTCGCGCTTGTACAGCTCGATGATCCGGGTGACGTCGGCGCGGACCTTTGACCGGGTAAAGATCTGCCGCGCGGCCAGCTTGATTTCGGGCAGGATCTTGTCGTCTTTCAGGCGCTTGTTGCCCTCCAGAATGATCCGGTTGACGACCGGGTTTTCCTTGACCTCGATCACCACCGCACCGTTGTCGTTGCGCAGTTTGACGTCGGAAAACAGCTCGGTCGAAAATAGGTCCTTCAGCACCTGGTCGGCACTGGCCTGGGTATAGCGATCGCCGACGTGCATGCGGATATACGACAGGATCGTATCGCCTTCGAGGCGCTGGGCGCCTTCGACACTGATCGAGGTCACCGTCTGGTTGCCTTCGGCAGGCGGCGGCGCATGCGGAACAGCGGGCGCGACCGGTGCGGCGACGGGCACGGCCTTTGCCACCGAGGGTCGATGATGCAGGATGCCTTTTGCCGGGCGCGCGGGCGCGGCAGGGGGCGGGGCCTGATCGGCAGGCGACTGGTCGATCGTCGCCTGTACATCGGGGGCCTGCGCAGCCGGAGCCTCAACCGCCGGAGCGGGCGCGGGGGCTGCGGCATAGTCCGGCGCGGCGGCGGCCGGTTGCGGGACGGCCGGCGCGGCATAGCTTGGCGCAACCGGGCTTTGCGCAACGGGCGCCTGGGCAGCGGGCGTCTCGACAACCGGGGCCTGGGCCACTGGTGTCCGGGTGACAAGCTGCGGCGCGGAAGGCGCCTTGACCGAGGCGCCATCGATCGGCCCGGCCTGGCCAGGCGCCTGCGCGACCTTGCGGTGCTTGGCGAACAAGGCGTTGGCGCGTTTTGCCGCCGGCTTTGCCGGTTTGGCCGGCGTTGTGCTCGATGTGTTGGGCGCTGGGGTCGCAGTGGCGATCGGCTCATCCGACGCGGCCGGGGCGGCTTCTGCCATGGCCCCGTCGGGCAGGGCGGCAAGGCAACTGCTTGCCAGCAACGAACCGATCGCGGCGGTCAAGCCCAACCGGCCAGCGGCAGTCCGGCACGCGTTCCTAGAAATCATCACCAAGCGCCATCCCGTCCTCACACACGCAATGTGTGCAACCCTAAAACCCCAAACGGCCGCCAGGCGGTCCGCAAACTTACTGCCATCGCTTCGCCGGATCAGCCGATGGTCCGCCTGCCCTCTGCCCGATGCCGGCCGATCACGCAAGCAAGCTTGGCGCGATCAGACGACATTGCGTCGCAAAATCCCCGAAAATTGTGCCCTTGGGCCAAGGTGATCCGGGCAGACCGGATGGTCTGACCGCTCTGTTCCCTCAACGCGGCAATGCGCGGTTACCCTCCGAACAGCTTGAGCGAACCGGCATCGTTGAACGTGACAAACAGCATCAGCGCCACCACCAGCGCCAGCCCGGTGCCGAACGCCAGTTCCTGCCCGCGCTGGCTGACCGGCTTGCGGCGGATCGCCTCGGCCAGAAACAGCATCAAATGCCCGCCATCGAGCACCGGTATGGGCAGCAGGTTGATGAAGCCCAGATTGATCGAGATCAGTGCGATAAAACCGACAAAGCTCTGCCAACCCGACACCAGTTGTTCGCCCGAATATTTGGCGATCTTGATCGGCCCGCCCAGTTCGCGCGCATCGCGTTTGCCGGTCAGAATCTGCTCGATCCCGGTCACCGTCATGGCGATGATGTCGCGCGTTTCGGACAGGCCCTCGCCCAGCGCGCCGATCGGTCCGACCGGCCGACGCTCGACCGTGGCCGGACCAACGCCGAGAAAGCCGATCGACTGGGTGTTGCCGAACTGGTCCGATTCAACTTTGGCCGAAGGCGTGACTGCCAGATTGATCCGCCGTCCGCCGCGATCCAGCACCAGATCCAGCCGTTCGCCCGGATGCTGCGACACCGCCATGCGGATCGCGAGAAAGCTGTCGATGGGCGCGCCGCGCAGCGACACGATGCGGTCGCCGACTTGCAAACCGGCCTTTTGCGCAACCGATCCGGGCGCGATCAACCCGATCACCGGGGGCGAAACCAGCGTCCCATAGGCCAGCGCAAAGCCGGCAAGAATCAGCACCGCCAGCACCAGATTGGTCACCGGCCCGGCCGCCACGATCACCGCACGTTGCCACAGCGCGCGGCCTTGCAACGTCCGGGCGCGTTCGTCCGCGGGCAGCGACAGCCATTCCGCACTCGGTTGCCCGGCGGGATTGCTGTCGCCGGCAAACTGTACATAGCCGCCCAGCGGCAGCACCGACAATTTCCACCGCGTGCCGCGCCGATCGGTCCAGCCGAGCAATTCCTTGCCAAAGCCGATCGAAAAGACATCGGCGCGCACGCCGAACAGCCGCCCGGCAAGATAATGACCAAGCTCGTGAATGAACACCAGCGGCCCCAGCACGAGGGCAAAACCGACCAGCGTTATCAACAGGCCGGGTGAATGTAGCGGCGTCAAATCACAAGCTCCATTGCTTCGCGCGCTTTGGCCCGTGCCTCGCCGTCAACCGCGATCACCTCGTCGAGACTTTGCGGCGATGGGGGCAGACCAGAGGCCAGCACGTCTTCGCAACATTGCACGATTCTGGTGAACGCAATCTGTCCGGCCAGGAACGCCGCCACCGCAATCTCGTTGGCGGCGTTCATCACCGCGGCCGCCGCACCGCCGGCCACGACAGCTTCGCGCGCCAGCCGCGTGGCGGGAAAACGCTCTTCGTCCGGCGCGCGAAAGGTCAACGTGCCGATGGCTGCCAGATCGAGCGGCTCGCACGGCGTCGCCATCCGCGCCGGCCACGCCAGGGCAGAGGCAATCGGCACGCGCATGTCGGATGGGCCCAGTTGCGCCAGAGTCGAACCATCGCGGTATTCGACCATCGAATGGACGATCGATTGCGGATGGACGATGATCCGCAGCCGTTCCACCCCAACCGGAAACAGATGATAGGCCTCGATGAATTCCAGGCCCTTGTTCATCATCGTCGCCGAATCGACGCTGATCTTTGCGCCCATCGACCAGTTGGGATGGCGCACCGCCTCGGCCGGGGTGGCGTGTGCCAACCGCTCGATCGGCCAGTCGCGAAATGGTCCGCCGCTGGCGGTCAGCGTAATCCAGCGGACGTGCGCGGGATCGTTGCCGGCCAGACACTGGAAAATCGCATTGTGTTCCGAATCGACCGGCAACAGCGTGGTGCCGTGACGCGCGACCAGACGGGTCATCACGCCACCTGCCGACACCAGCGCTTCTTTGTTCGCCAGCGCCACCGTGCGCCCCTGCTCGATCGCCGCCATTGTCGGGGCCAGGCCCGCGCAGCCGACAATCGCCGCCACGGTCAGGTCCGCCGGCCGCTGCGCCGCCTCGATCAGCGCCGGCGCACCGCCCGCGCTGTCAATGCCGCTGCCTGCCAGTGCAGCGCGCAGATCGGGCAGCAGTGCCTCATCGCCGACCACCGCGATCTCGGCCGCGAATTCCTTCGCCAGCGCGGCCAGCACCGCGACATTGCTATGTCCGGTCAGCGCAACAACGCGAAACGCGTCGCGGTTGCGGCGCACCAGATCGAGAGTGGATGCGCCAATCGAACCGGTGGCGCCAAGGATGGTAAGTGAACGCATGGTCATGCCATCATAAACGTGAGAATACCGATAAGGCCAATGGCAAATAGCACGGCGATCAGCCCATCGGCCCTGTCGAACAGGCCGCCGTGTCCCGGAATCAGACGCCCGGAATCCTTGACGCCGGCCCGGCGCTTCATCCAGCTTTCAAAAAAATCGCCCGATTGCGCGACAATCGCGGTGCATGCGCCGTACAGCAGCGCACCCTTCCAGATCCGATCGACGCCAATGTGCGCGCCATAGAGCCAGGGCCACGCAAAATAGACTGCGCTCGCCGCCGCAATCGCGCCGACCAGCCCGCTCCAGGTCTTGGACGGGCTGATGGCAGGGGCAATCTTGGGCCCGCGGAACGTGCGGCCGGAAAAATAGGCCCCGATATCGACCGCAATGACCGAGACGATCACGCGGGGCAGCGCCCAGAACATCGCCGGCTGCGGGACAAAACTGATCACGGGCGCCAACTGGACCAGCGCTGTATAGCCAGCCAGGCCAATGTAGACCACGCCCGACAAGAGCCACAGCGCGCGCGGCACCGCACGCGGTTCGAATGCCAGCACCAACCGGGTCCATTCGACAAAGATGCCCAGCATTGCCACAGCGACGAAGCCGTCAAAGACCCAGCCGCCCAGCAACAGGGCGCCACCGGCGACCACCACCATCACCGCCGCAGAAGCAACCCGCACCGGCAAGTCCGACCGCTTTGTCACGGCCGGTGCGCCCAACTCAGCGGCCGCCAAAACGCCGCTCCCTGCGGGCATATTCGGCAATCGCCTCTTCCAGATGTTCGCGCCCGAAATCGGGCCAAAGCACATCGAGGAACAGCATTTCGGCATAGGCCGCCTGCCACATCAGGAAATTCGACAGCCGCACTTCGCCCGAGGTACGAATGATCAGATCGAGCGGCGGCAAGTCGGCGGTGTCGAGTTCGGCCGAAATCGTCGCCGGGGTGATGTCGCCTTTCGCCGCAGCGGCACGCGCGGCGCGGGCAATTTCGTCCTGCGACCCGTAATTGAGCGCAACCGTCATCACCATGCCGGTGTTTTCGGCAGTGCGAGAGCGGGCGTGTTCGATCAATTCGATGATGTCGGGGGCAAATGCACCGGTGTCGCCGATGACTTTCAGGCGGATGTTGTTGCGGGCGAATTCTTCCAGATCGGCAATGATGAAATGTTTCAACAGCGCCATCAACGCGGCGATCTCGTCTTCGGGACGGCGCCAGTTTTCGGTCGAAAAGGCATAGAGCGTCAGCGCCGACAGGCCGAGTTCGACGCTGGCCGTGACTGTGCGGCGTACCGCCTCGACGCCGCGCTGGTGCCCCAGCACGCGCGGCATGTGGCGGCGTTTGGCCCAGCGGCCGTTGCCGTCCATGATGATCGCGACATGGTGGGGACCATGCGCGCGCTTTTCACTGATGGCCGCTACGGCGCTCACCGCCCCAGGATTTCCTTTTCCTTTTCAGCGGCCACTTCGTCGGCCGCCTTGATGCTCTCGTCGGTCAGTTTCTGCACTTCGGTTTCGGCGCGTTTGCGCTCGTCTTCGGAAATGATCTTCTTGGCTTCATCGGCTTTCAGCGCTTCCATGCCGTCGCGGCGCACGTTGCGGATCGCGATCCGGCCCTTTTCGGCATATTGGCTGGCCAGCTTTGCCAGTTCCTTGCGCCGTTCCTCGGTCAGATCGGGGATCGGCAGGCGCAGCGTGGTGCCGTCGTTGATCGGGTTGAGGCCCAGGCCCGCCGAACGGATCGCCTTTTCGACCGGACCGACGGTCGACTTGTCCCACACTTGCACCGACAGCAGGCGCGGTTCGGGGGCCGACACTGTCGCCACCTGGTTCAGCGGCATGCGCTGGCCATAGACTTCGACCATGATCGGGTCGAGCAACGAGGTGTTGGCGCGCCCGGTGCGCAAGCCTCCCAGATCGTGGCGCAGCGCTTCGACCGCGCCTTTCATCCGCCGTTCGAGATCGGCCTTGTCATATCTGGCCATGAATCAGCTATCCTTCCTGACGATTGTCTGGGTGCCCTTGCCCGCCAGCACCAGCGCAAGGTTGCCCTGTTCGCGGATCGAAAACACCACGATGGGAATGGCGTTGTCGCGGCACAGCGCCACGGCGGAGGCATCCATCACTTGCAGATTGTCGGCCAGCACAGTGTCGTAATCGATCGTTTCATAACGCTGTGCGGTGGGGTCCTTCTTGGGATCGGCGTTGTAGATGCCGTCGACGCTGGTGCCCTTGAACAGCGCATCGCACTGCAGCTCCGCTGCGCGCAACGCAGCGCCCGAATCGGTGGTAAAGTACGGCGCGCCGACGCCGGCGGCAAAGATCACCACGCGACCTTTTTCCAGATGGCGTTCGGCGCGGCGGCGGATCACCGGCTCGCACACCGCATCCATCTGGATCGCCGATTGCACGCGGGTGTCGACGCCCAGCTTTTCCAGCGCCGATTGCATCGCCAGCGCATTCATGATCGTCGCCAGCATGCCCATGTAATCGGCCTGCGCCCGGTCCATGCCTTTGGCGGCGCCCGCCATCCCGCGAAAGATATTGCCCCCGCCGATCACCAGGCACAATTGCAGCCCGGTTTCCTTCGCCGCCTTGACCTCTGCGGCCAGGCTGGCGACAAAATCGGTGTCGATCCCGAACGCCTGATTGCCCATCAAGACTTCGCCCGACAGCTTCAAGAGAATGCGCTTGACCGCAGGCAGAGTCGCAGGGGCAGTCATGGGGGTTCGGGTTTCCTTATGAGGTCCGCTTGTCGGCGCCCTTATACGCACCCGACCAAGCGTGCCAAGGGTGGCGACCGTCTTTTTCCGGACGCAAAAATCCCCGCGGTTTGAGTGTCTGCGCCCAAATTCCGGCAGAGCCGAAATTTGGGCGCAGACTCTGACGCGCGGGGATCTTGCGAAAGAGACAGGCGCCCCGGCAGGGCGCTTACTTGATACCGGCGGCCGCAGCGACTTCGGCGGCGAAGTCGGTTGCTTCCTTTTCGATGCCTTCGCCCAACTGAAAGCGGACATAATCGACCAGCGCGATCTTTGTGCCCGCAGCCTTGCCGGCGGCTTCGACGACTTGCGCGATCGGCGTCTTGTTGTCGATCACGAAAAGCTGCGACAACAGCGCGTTTTCCTTGGCATATTTGGCCACGGCACCGTCAACGATCTTGGCCTGCACTTCGGCCGGCTTGCCGCTTTCGGCGGCCTTTTCGGCGGCGATCTTGCGTTCGCGCGCGATCAGTTCGGGATCAAGGTCACCCGCGTTCAGCGCCAGCGGGAACGCAGCGGCGATGTGCATCGCGATCTGCTTGCCCAGCGGTTCCAGCACGTCGGCGCCGGCTTCGGATTCAAGCGCGACCAGCACGCCGATCTTGCCCAGCCCCGATGCGGCGGCGTTGTGCACATAGGGCACGACCAGGCCACTGGTGACGGCGACGTGCTTCAACCGGCGCAACTGCTGGTTTTCGCCGATCGTCGCGACATTGTTGGTCAGCTTTTCGGCAACCGTGCCACCATCGGGATAAGCCGCAGCCTTCAGCGCCTCGATATCGGCGGCGGCAGTGGCCAGCGCGACTTCGGTCGTCTTGCGCACGAAATCCTGGAACTGGTCGTTCTTGGCGACGAAGTCGGTTTCCGAATTGACTTCGACGGCGACGCCCCTGGTGCCCGAAACGGTCACCCCGACCAGCCCTTCGGCGGCAGTGCGGCTCGACTTCTTGGCGGCCGCGGCCAGACCTTTGGCGCGCAGCGCGTCAACCGCGGCCTCGAAATCGCCGGCGGTTTCGTCGAGCGCCTTCTTGCAGTCCATCATGCCTGCGCCGGTGCGCTCGCGCAGGTTTTTCACGTCAGCGGCGGTATAGGCCATTGCGTTCGTCCTTCATCGTTAAAACAGGTGGGGCCGCGGCAACACCTGCCGCGGCCCGTATCGGGGTATCGGGACAGTTCGGTGACCCGCTGCCCGGTTTGTTAAATCAACCTTCGACCGCTTCTTCGGCCAGCGGCACGTCCAGCGCACCGAGATCAACCCCCGAAGCGATCTGTGCATCGCGACCGCCACGCGTGGCAGCGGCGGCAACCGCATCGCAATACAGACGGACCGCACGGCTGGCGTCGTCGTTCGCCGGGATCGGGAACGCGATGCCCTGGGGCGATACGTTCGAATCGAGAATGGCCACGACCGGGATACCCAGCACGTTGGCTTCCTTGATCGCCAGCTCTTCCTTGTTCGCATCGATCACGAACATCACGTCGGGAATGCCGCCCATGTCGCGAATGCCGCCCAGCGACAATTCCAGCTTGTCGCGTTCACGCGTCAGTTGGAGCACTTCCTTCTTGGTCAGGCCGGTGGTGTCGCCCGAAAGCTGTTCTTCCAGCGCCTTGAAACGCTTGATCGAGCCCGAAATGGTCTTCCAGTTGGTCAGCATGCCGCCGAGCCAGCGGTGGTTGACATAATGCTGGCCAGACGCACGCGCGGCCTGGGCAATCGGCTCCTGCGCCTGACGCTTGGTGCCGACGAACAGCACTTTGCCGCCGTTCTGCACCGTCGCCGAAATGAATTCGAGCGCGCGCGCAAACAGCGGAACGGTCTGCGACAGATCAAGAATGTGGATGCCGTTGCGGGCGCCGAAAATATACGGCTTCATCCGCGGGTTCCAGCGATGGGTCTGGTGGCCGAAATGCGCACCGGCCTCGATCAACTGCTGCATCGTGACGACGGGAGCCGCCATAAGATAATTCCTTCCGGTTTGACCTCTGGGCGGAAGGAACCCGACGCGCATTCCGCGTGAGGCACCGGTATGATATCCGCCCATGTGGAGTGAGACATGGTTTGCCGTGCGAATCGGAAACCGGGCTGAATTGCACCGAATCACGACACGACGGAACGGGCCGTTAGCCGTTTGACCGGCGCAAATCCAGCATAAATCCACTGGCTTGGCGAATCGCCGCTCTGCAGTGGGGGTTCCGGGCCGTTACCAACGCTCCACTTCCGAGCGAAAAAGCGATACCAATTCAGCATCTTGCGTCATTGCTTAGGGCGAATGCTGATTGCCGCTTGACGAATTAGAACAAAAGTGGAACAAACATCGTATAGCAGCGGCCGGGAACGGATGCTTGCAAAGGACGTTATCCACAGGTCATCCACAGGGTGTCAAGGCCCGCGCCAGCGTATTTTACGCGACGGCCCGGCTTTGCCCGTCAGGGGAAGTTTGCCATGCTCGGACTGTTTGCCATGCTCGTTTTCGCCACCGCCGGTTGCATCGGCGCAGCGGTCATCGGCTCCAGCTTGCGCAACGCGCTGCCGGCGGTGCGCCGACTGGCCGCAGATCGGCGCGCATTGGCCGAAGACCGGGTTTATCTGTTCACCCTGATCGACACGCCGCGCCATGCCGACGACGTCGCCCCGGCAATGGTCGCGGTCGAGGTTTCCACACCTGCCCCCGTTCGCGCGGCCGTGGGAACTCCGGTCAGGCGTCGGGCGCCGGTGCTGGCGCCGGTTTCGTCCGCACCGCTGTGCGCGGCTGCTTGATCCGGCGATAGCGCAGCACGCCAACCGGCAGCAGCGCGATATAAACGGCGCAAAGCCCGACCAGCGTCCACCAGTGTTCGATCAGCAAGGCGGCAAACACCAGACCGCTAAGGCCGATGACTTCCAGCCGGATCGCGCGGCGCGGCCGCAGCCCGGTCCAGCCCAGTGTCGCGGTGTTTGAAATCATCAGAAAGGCGATGATCACCGCCCACACCGCGACCCCGAAGGGATTGCGGAATTGATCGCGACCGCTGGCGATCCACAGATAGAGCGGCATCAACGCCAGCCCCGCCCCCATCGGCGCCGGCACCCCAGTCAGGAACCCGGCGCTCTTGTGCGGCTGGTCGGCCATGTCGATCTGCGCGTTGAACCGCGCCAGCCGCAGCGCACAGCACACCGCCAGCGCCAGCGCGGCAATCCAGCCGATTTGCGGCACTTGCTGCAACGACCAGAGATACAGAATCAACGCCGGGGCAACGCCAAAGGCAATGGCATCGGACAGACTGTCGAGTTCGGCGCCGAACCGCGATTGCGCGCGCATCGCCCGCGCCACGCGGCCGTCAAGGCCATCGAGCATGCCCGCCAGAATCACCGCCAGCACCGCAGAACTGAAATCGTTGCCGATGGCAAAGCGGATGCCGGTCAACCCGCAGCACAGCGCCGCCGACGTGATCGCATTGGGCACCAGCGCCCGCAGCGTCAGCCCGCGCGGCAGGGGTCGCCGGCCAAAATCGTAACCGCTGGTTTCGCTGTCTTCGTCGGGCAGGTCGATATCGATGTCGTCGGGCAAGTCACGTTCGTCGGCGGCCTCGCCGGTCACTGCCGCACACCTTCGATCAGCGGCGCCTGGCCCAGTTCGGCGATCACCGTTTCACCGGCCACCACGCGTTGCCCGATCAGGACTTTGGGCTCGGTGCCTTCGGGCAGATAGACATCGACCCGGCTGCCGAATCGAATCAGTCCGATGCGCTGCCCGGCCGCGACCATGTCGCCGCCTTTGACGAACGGCACGATCCGCCGCGCGACCAGCCCCGCAATTTGCGTAAAGCCGATCTGCAACCCGTCGCCGCGCTCGATCAGGAAATGCTGGCGCTCGTTCTCTTCGCTCGCCTTGTCGAGATCGGCGTTGAGGAACCGGCCCGGAATATAGACGACTCGGCGCACCGTGCCGCCGATCGGCGCGCGGTTGATATGGACGTCGAACACCGACATGAAAATCGACACGCGCGTCACCGGCGCGGTGCCCATCGCGGTCACCCCGGTGCCGTCGTTGGCACTCAGCTCGCGCGGCGGCGGCACTTTCTGGATCAGCGTGATCAGCCCGTCGGCCGGCGCGATGATCAGACTGTCATCGCGCGGCGTCACCCGCTCGGGATCGCGGAAAAAGGCCAATACGCCGAATGTCAGCATGACCAGCGGCCAGGCGATGAAGCCCCACCCCACGATGAACACGACGGCGGCGGCAGTCGCGGCAATCGCCCCGAACTTGCGGCCTTCGGGATGGATCGAGGGCCAGCGCCAGCCGGCGCTGCCGCGACCACGGTTGTCTAGAATGTCTCCGGGCATGGCGGGGCTTCTAGTCGATGGTGCGGGAATTGCAAAACCCGCATTGCGCTATCGTGATGCCGCCACCGGCTGGGCAGCGCCACCGCGCCCGCTGGTCCACAGATACCATGCGACCGAACCCAGCACGACCGCACCCCCCGCGACCACCAAAGGGCCGGGCCGTTCGCCCAGCGCCAGCCATACCCACAACGGCCCAAGCACGACATCGAGCATCGAGATAAAGCCGACTTCGCCCGGCGACACGCGCCGCCCGCCTTCGAGCGCCAGGACATAGGCAAATCCGGTGGTCAGCGCACCATAACAGGCGCAGCACAGCAGTTGCAGCGGCGACGGCAACGCAAGGACGGCAAACGGCACCATCAGCGGCACACAGGCCAGCGCCGCGCAGGCGTTCAACGCCATGACATCGACCCGGCCATACCGCCGGATCGCCACCAGTTGCAGCGCAAAGCCCGCCGTCATCACCAGCGCGGCGGCAATCCCGGCCAGATCCCCCGCCCCTGTCGCGCCCCCGGCGCTCGCCACGATTCCGAACGTCGCCAGCGCGCCCGCCACCAGAAAGCGCCGGCTGACCCGTTCGCGAATCCACACAAAGCCGATGCCGGTGGCGATGAACGGCAACGCGGCATAGACCGTCATGACATTGGCCACGGTCGTCAGTCGCAGCGACAGCACATAGGCGGTGCTCGACACCACCGACGTGCCGATGAACAGTACGCCGATCCCCCCGCTGCGCCGCACCGCCCAGATCCGGCCCGGACCGCCACGCGCCACCGCCAGCCCGCCCAGCGTCAATGCCGCAAACAGCGACCGCCACAACACCAGCGTCGCGGTATCGAGCGTTGCCAGCCGCACGAACAACCCGGCAGTGCTCCACAACACGGCCGAGCCAGCGACCATCGCGATCCCCCGGCCCCGCTCACGCGGGTCGGTCGGGTACGGCCCCCCGGGCAATCCGCCAGCCAATG